>JAABUL010000222.1_pt1 | contig 119809 bp, 130 predicted proteins | sample 5559151 | NCBI WGS metagenome assembly JAABUL01 (sample SAMN10711876, study PRJNA513368) | rock metagenome | isolation source: Antarctica rocks | place: Antarctica: Victoria Land, Pudding Butte sud | reverse complement strand
GTGGTTTGGTGGGTGGGTGTGTCGGGTGGTTGGACGGGGTTGGCTGGTTCTGTGGACGAGCATGCTGAGTTGGTGTATATGCCGTCAGTTGGGTCGGAGACTGGACGTGGGACTGGTTCAGCCATTGGGGAACGTCGTCCGCCGGAGAGGGATTCGGCGTTTTCACTTAGGGCGGGTTGGGGGTCGTATAACTTGCCGGCGTGTGTTCGGCCTGGCATGATGGAGGGTACAGGTGACGGATGTGGTGGGGAGGTACAGGCAGTGTGGTGTGCGATCACCTTCGACGGTCAGTATCGAGTGACGACAAAGTAGAGGGGTAGTTGAGGGAGAGTCCATGTTGTTGGCCGCTGATTGTCTGCTGTTTGGCAAACATTCGCAATGACTGGTTGTACGACTGGATGTTGAGCACAACGATATATCGAAATGAGTCTTCCACGAGCAAGCTTACATGTGAAGATGGGACAGCGCATTCAACTTGTTCGATAAAATCGTATTCGAAGTCCTATGGAGATACAGGAGTCATGATATCGACATTTTTGACTTGTTCTCAACACTCGATCGTTGGAAAGCAATCAGTAAGTATATCGGAAACCCTCAAGGCCCGCGATCACCTTGCCACCCGCGGCAGCTCTCTTGTTGGCTCTCCAGAACCTGTAGGCGAAAGTCAGCAACGGTCGAATGCTCTAGGGATTGAATGCCACTGGAAGACTTACTTGAACTCCAACATAATAGTGACAATGATCACAAGACCACAAGCGCTGTTGATCCGTCAGCACAGACCCAAGAAAACCGATATGGCTCAAGAACCGTAACACAAACTTACATCATGCACGTAATGATGCCAGGGATATAGGCAGGGGCGTCTTCGCTGCGGAAGACGGTCGATCCAATAATCCCGCCGATACCACCGCTGCCGACCAATGTCGCGGACGCGAGCGCACGTTTCCACTGGCCACGGATGTTGTTCGCTTGGAAAGTGAGGATGCAGGGGACATTGGCATTGCAAGCGGTGGTCGCAAGGAAGACACCGAAGTATCGGACTCCGACGTTGGTTGAGAAGCCGAGGAGAGGCAGGCCGATCAGGCCCATGACTCCGTTGCCGATGATAAATGGACCACGCAGATGGTATTTGTCGCCCAAGACGGCACACCCGAACATCCAGATCGCGGCTACCACGTAGCTGTAGCACAGTTAGTACCGCGTTCTGCGTTAGGATGGATGTAGTTGGAGGGCCACTTACGGAGGAGCAATCAGACACTGTGCAGCAGCGACGCCGAATCCCATGCCGTCACCGAGGATGATAGGGAGGAAATATGCAATGGCGTATGTGCAGGTGGTGGTCATACCGAAGAGAATTGCAAAACCCCAGATCTTCAAATCGGCGGCGCACTTCATGTACTCTTTAGCGCTGAAGGGAGCGGCGATGGCGTCGTGTCGGTCTCGCTCGATCCTAGCTACGACGAAGTCGGCTTCCTTTTGGTTGAGGAACGGCAACGAAAAGCCCTTTCCAGTGCCACTAGCGGCGTTCTCGGGAAAGTCCACGATGAGCAAGACGCCGACTCCGCCAACCACCACAGTAAGGATGCCTTGCATGATGAAAATCCCTAGGTATCATGATCAGATGATGTTCAGTAGTCGGTCAGAAAAATTCGAGGCTTACACCGCCATCCTGCTATTCCTGTCATCTCGCCTACCCAGGTATAGGGGTCATCCACCGTCCCGTAATGCTGGCCATATCCATGTCCTAGGCTTCCAAGACCGTTCATGTTGAAGAAGCCGTACGCGAGGATACCAGAGAATGCAGAGGCCATGGAGCCGATGAGATAGAACACAGCATTGCGCTTCTGCAGTTCAAAGCGTGGATACCAGCATGAGAGCAGGTATGCGCCTGTTTGGTAGAACGGTCAGCAAGCAGACTCGGTTTCTGTCTTCCCCAATATGCTTACATCCAGGGAAGAAACCAGCCTCGAAGATACCGAGCACCACACGCAGTGGAATCATCTGCCACCAAGTGCGAACAAAGCCGAAGCAGATAGCCGTGATACCCTACAGAACAGAAGGGTAGAAGCGTCAGCAATGTCTTAAATCAGAGAGACACGCAGACATCTGTCCACGAGTGCCCTTCTACCCAGCAGTTCTTACCCAAAGGATTGTGATGGCCGGTAGAAAGACTCTTGGGCCAACCTTACGCAGGACGACTGTCGCTGGTGGTTGAAGCAAAACGTAGGAGATGAAGAAGATGAGGGTGATTGTGCTGTAGCGGAAGCCGATTTGAGTTTGAAGATCTTGCCTTCAGGTCAGTAAACAGACCCAAAGTATAGTGTTTCTTCGACCACTTACCAACCGCCATGCCACCGACGCTGGCAATGCCCAGATTTGTCCTGTCCATCAGACTGACGCAGTACATGAAACCCAACGTTAGCACCAGACGGGTGTCGATTCGGCGTATGATGCGTTTCTGCTCCTGTGGGGTAAACGCGTCGATCCGTGACTGATCGCTGAGATGCGAGTCAGACTCCTTCGAGAGCGTACGCTCGAAGTTCTGCGCATCGTGTGACTTCTCGAGATCCGCCATGGTCGCTGGATGTAGTGCAACTCCAATGGCACAAAGAGAGATGGGTGAAGTCGAGGAAGGATCTGTGGGGAAGGGACAACACTTAACCAAAGCCTGATGAGAAGGATCTCAAGCGTGACCAAAGCTTGCCTTACGCGATCGTGATATACTAGATTTTTGTCAAGGAACCGCGGTAGTTTTCCATTCTGATTCATGCCAAGCAAGAGCCATGCATGGCCAAGCTTACGGGAGGCATAGGGTGGCAGACGGTGGCCACGGCCGCTCACGCCACGAGGAGAAATCCGAGACGCGTAGGCGAATAGCGAGCAGAAATCGGGACGGCAGTTCAGAGCTTTCCATCCTCCCCCAGACATCCCCACAGCTCGCTCTGCTTTGTGGGGTGCGGGTACGGTGGAATCCGCTAGACGAGACGAGCTTGCTGGGACCGCCACCGACAGCCAAGATATTTGGATCGTGGATGCGTCTAGACCGATAAACCACCAGGGTTAGCTGCAGTACCATATGCATGGGAAACACGCGCGCAGCATGTGCGTGTAACCAGTGAACCACGCATCGTGGGCGCATCCTGCGCGTGGATCCCGAACCTTCGTGAGCCCGTAGTCCTAGAAGGAAAGGTGTCCGAGTTTGAGATTGCAAGTGTGCTGCAGCCAAGATAATGGCAAGATTGAACTTTGCAACCAATGGTGGCTTTCCTTCGCAGCGTTTTGCCTCGGCATGGCCATGTCTCTGTCTTCGTGAAGACCACACTCGTCCATCATACAGAGGTGGTTTCGAGGTACCACTGACTTCGCGCCCAGGATTGAGAATCATTGTGCGGGGTAATCCGGAGGCGGGACCGTTGGTTGTCGTGTTCCTCCGTCAATGCTCGGTCCAAAAACAGGGAAGGACTGGTATCATGGAAGATGCCTAGACTGCCTAGGCGGGCGCCACATGTGCCAATGTGACCTAAGTGGACATCCTTTGGAAGATGGTGATGCCCTGCTGGACGAGCTCCGGTCTCAACTCGTAATGCATTGAGTTCCCGTATACGGCGTATAGTAGTGCCTCGGGTGCTGCGGAGTTCTTGTACACGAGAATGCGAGTTAGGGTCGCGTCTGCACAAAGTGGTAGGATTGACAAAGCAGAGTCGAAGGCAAGGCGTTTTGTCAAGGATGAAAGTGCGACGGCTTCTCGAGCAACCGAAGTCCGATGTGTAGATCCCATGTTGGCCGGCTTCCTACATTTGTCAAGCATCGAATCGGCCCCATCAACGGCCATACTGGTTCGTAGATGGCCAAAAGCTTCTCTATGTTCTAGAGTCTATCAGTAGTTCTATCAGGTGTATACATGATGTCGGCCATTCAGATGCAGGACATTGATCATCGATCATCGAGGACTCACCACTGCTTACGAGACCAGCTCAGTCACCCAGCCACGAATGCTTTGCTGCTCCTCATCCGTCAGATCGATGTCGAACCAAGCTTTGAGGGCCTTGATCCTTTCAGCCTCCGTGCGACACTCCTGGACGATCTTCGTCTTTCCACCCAAATTCTCCTTGACCGTGCCGTTGACAAGCATCCTCTTCCCATAAATCTCGTCGTCTCCAGATCCATCGTCCTTTGGCCGTCGCAAGAACTTCACCATCAGGACAGTGAAAGTCTGGAAGCTCTCTGGATGGCTCCCAGTGTACCTAAGAGCAGAAAGGTGAAAGCGTCAGCACTATTTCGGACAAGAAGGGACCTGCGGACATCTGTCAACGATAAGCCATCAGTACTCACCAGTTCATTATGGCAAAGTCGGCTGGTAGAAACTCCACCATTTCCGAGAATGCGTAAAAGCTGTTCCATGGCTGTTCAGTGCTGTTCCGATACTGGTATATCCAGAACTTTCTTTCCGGCGACTGCTCGGTCTGGCCAGGGATGAAGTCCTGTGTGAGGCGGATGTCCTGGGTTCCGATGTTGCGAGTTACATGGCCCTCCACCAACGGAAGTGGTTTCGTTGCTCCATCGCCACCGAAGCCGACATCAACTACCCAGCGAGTGCCGCCCAGTAGGGTCACGATGTTCACTATGTGGACCCAGCCAATATACTCGCCCTGAGGAATGCCATCGGTACGATGTCGGATTCTCACTCCGACGGTGTAAGCCCGGAATCCGAGGCCACGGAGGATCTGGTTGTAGAAGAGAGAGTTCTCCATGCCTGGTACTACATCAGCACAGTCGAGATACAGACTGATCTTGTACTTACAATAGCCACCTCGGCCACGGTGATCGACGACAATCTTCTGGAACAAGACTTGCGGATCAAGGCTGATCGTATGCGTCTTCGAGTAATGGATCGTCATGTTCTCGTACGGGACTGTTGCCAATATATGCGTATGCAGTGCCGTGAGGAAAGCCAGGTCTCGCGGTGGGTCATGGTCGAGACAATATTTTTCTGGTATGCTGATGTGTGAAAGGAACTGGTCGAGCTGTCTTCGAGTGTAGACAGAAGCCATCTTGAGGGTCGGTATGGCTTGGAGATGATGGTCGTCGAGAATAAGAGGGAGAAGATAGAGAAATGTGAGTCTCAGAAGCACGCAACTGTACTAAAGTGAAGCCATCCGAGTGCCATCGGGCGGTCGGCACGCCCTTCGATTCCGACATGTTTGTATGCAGTGAAAAGTGCGAGATGTTGAAAAGAGAAGCGAGACTGTTATATGCTTCCTACCTGGTAGTGTTTACTATTCAAAATCTTGAAGAAGATGGGATTACTGAACACAGTTTAAGCACAACAAGCATACCTTAACGTTAAGGTCATTGCCGAGGGTACTTCCATTGGGACGCGTGACACGCCGAGATCGGAAGGTGTAACCTTTGAAACATGTGATCGTCACTTATCAAAACTTTTTGATAGCGTTGAGTCATTTCTTCGGCGTCTTATCGCGCATGTTCAATAGTGTCTTCGAGACCTCAAAGACATTGGACGTGATCTCGTAACATATAGATGTCGGTAATCAGAGGCATTGGGGCGCCAACACGATGGCTGCAATGCGCAGCTCATCATTCGAAGAGGAGATGCTACGCTTCCGCAGCGACAGCAGCTTCCAGTCTGCCGGCGGACTTCAGGAATGCCATTGAGGTATGCCACACGCTTGAGCTACTCAGAATAGACTGCTAAACATGTATACAGAAAGAGGCTTCATTACCCACCCCCGATCCTCCCTCAGACTCGCAGACCGCTCGGATAGTGGGCACTCATACGCAGTACATGGTGCCAACTTACGTCCGACCACCCCCAATGTTCCACAAAGGTGAAGGATGCTATCTATGGGACGTGGAAAACAGGCAATACCTGGACTTCACAGCAGGAATTGCGGTCAATGCTCTTGGCCATTGCGATCCAGAGATGAGCAAGATTCTTTACCAACAATCACAGACCCTCGTGCATTGCTCAAACTTATACTACAACCCATGGACAGGCGCGCTCAGTGAGCTACTGGTCGAGAAGACGAGAGAGTCGGGTGCCATGAAGGATGTAGGAAAGGTATTCGTCTGCAACTCTGGTAGCGAAGCGAACGAAGCTGCCATCAAATTTGCCAGAAAGTGTGGCAAAGAGGCCCAGCCTGATGGAAGTAAGACTGAGTTGGTCAGCTTCCAGGGCTCGTTTCATGGTCGAACAATGGGTGCGCTGTCGGCCACACCGAATCCAAAGTATCAGAAGCCTTTCGCACCTATGATACCAGGATTCAAGTATGGCACGTACAACGACATCGACGGCATCAACAATCTCGTGACCGAGAAGACTTGCGGAGTCATCATTGAGCCAATTCAGGGAGAAGGTGGAGTGAATGTTGCAACACATGAGTTTCTACTAGCTCTCCGGAAGCGCTGTACGGAGGTTGGAGCAGTGCTGATCTACGATGAGATCCAATGTGGACTTTCTAGGACTGGCACGCTCTGGGCACACGCAGATTTGCCACCGGAAGCGCACCCAGACATTCTCACGACCGCCAAGGCATTAGGGAATGGCTACCCCATAGGTGCAACCCTAGTGACCGATGAAGTATCCAGCAAGATCAAGACCGGCGACCACGGCACGACCTTCGGCGGTAACCCGCTAGCTTGTCGAGTTGCACATTATATGGTCTCGCGACTTTCCGAGAAGGAGCTCCAGCAAGATGTTTTGAAGAAAGAAGCTCAATTCCGAGAGCATTTCGTTGCCCTTCGCAAGCGCTTCCTAGAAGTCGTGCAAGAAGTGCGAGGTCGTGGTTTGATCCTGGGTTTGCAGCTGACTTCGGATCCTACACCGGTTATCACAGCTGCTAGAGAGCGCGGGCTGTTGATTATCACCTGCGGCACTAATACTTTGCGGTTTGTGCCGCCTCTTGTCATATCTCATGATGAGATTGACAAGGGCATGGCGATCTTGGGTGATGCTATGGACGCAGTTTTTAATAAGCCTGAGCACGTGAAGGGAACGCCTGGTCAGCAGGAGATGGGATGAGACTAGACGCATCCGGCGAAAGCCGAAGAGAGAAAACCAAATCTCGATCTGGGATCTAGCAAGCGGAGAGTTCTACGGCTAGCAAGTGGCCTGCACACTGCTTCGACATCTCTTCGGCTTCGACATACTTTGCAACCATCCAGCCGGCCCAGGGTGGCCGTAGAGCCGTCTGATCTTCATTAGAATGCTCAGTCTGGCGCATGTGAAGCCAGTGGCTCCGCGGACAGCATAGAAGATCGAGGGGCAACTTGAACATGCTGAGGTGCGTATGATGTGTTGCAGCAATGGAACAGAGGCGGTCTGCCAAGGTCCGGATATTTAGCGTAGACATTGGCTTGTTCGCTGCTGCATCGCGGCTAAGCGGAATCACAGCCCAAAACTCAGTCGTCAGACCTCCTTCCACGCCCGTCAGACCTCCTTCCACACCCTCTTCCCACCAACCCAAGTCTCCATCACATTCGCTTCATCATCCATTACCACGAAGTCAGCCCGTCTCCAAGCTTCGAGCCTCCCTCTCTGCTCATCGCCCATGAACTCAACCACATTCTCAGTCACGCATTTCACCGCCTCAGCAATCCCACACCCACTCCACTGCATCAAGTTCCGAACACACTCGCTCAGACTCGCACACCCGCCAATCAACGTCTCGGTCCCTTCGATGACCACTCGACTCCCCTTCTTCGTCTGTCTGAACGGGATCTGCGAGTGGCCGGGGTACGTGCCGTCCTCCAGCCCTGCTAGCTCGATGCTGTCGGTGATCAGGATGCACTTCTCAGGATTCGATCGGAACAACATCGTTGCCATAGAAGGGTGGAGATGGTTTCCATCCGGAATGATGGAGAACCACGGGCTGTGCGGTGTAGTTGGTGGTGCAGCTGTAACGAGCCCAGCCAGCCCTGGATCGCGATGATGCAATGGTGCCATGGCGTTAAGAGTGTGCGTGAGACATGTCGCGCCGGCTTCAAGGGCGCTCAGGCCTTCTGCGTAAGATGCATTGGAGTGGCCGAGCGAGACGCGGATATCTTTGGACACGAGGTCTGAGATCAGAGAGTTGGCGTTCTCGAGCTCTGGGGCGATGGTCACAAGTTTGAGCGTAGAATCGTTGGTTGCGATGTCGCCGTACACTTCTACGGGCGGCGTTACGGCTTGATGGAACAGGGAGCTGTTATGGGCACCCTTCTTGCTAGGGTGGAGATATGGTCCTTCTGCGTGCGCACCGAGAAGACTGGCTCCACCTTCGATATCTGTAGGAGCGAGAGACGGAAGGATTCTCTTAAATTCGTCGCTTGCTACTGTCGGGAGGGTGGCATAGAAGCCGGTCACACCAGTGCTGGGAAGATAAGTCGAAACCTTGTCCAGTTCGGCGGCGTAGGTGTCCTTGTCCGTGAAGTGGGTGAAGTGGAAACCTCGCAAGCCGTTGGTCTGTAGTTCGATGAAGCCAGGTGCTACGATGGCGTTGTGTAAGTCCACGACTTCTGCTCCGTTTTTGCTGTTGCCGCTGACAGTAACGCCGCTCTGGTTTGTGAAGACTTCATCCAGCTGGCCGGTGGCATTGGAAACGATGATAGCAGATTTCGTTGGGGTGAGCCTGCCGCCGATACAGAGACGGCAGTTGGTGAAGATAGTACAAGATTCAGGAAGTAGAGATAGGTCAAGAGAAAAAGGAGTAGCGGAGTAATCCGGCACGAAGTTTGTAGGCTTCGAAGACATGAGGTTTTGATTCTGAAGCAAGTCACAATGCGATATGTAGTGATCGCAGGTATTGTGTAGAGAGAGTGTGGATCTTCCTCCTACCTCTGCTTCGCCAGGTACCCATGGATTCAGCTGATGCTTGCATTATGCTGCCTCCTTCCCAATCGGGATGTACATAGTTGAAGAGAACTTTCATCGTGGTGTCGTCGTCTTGAAAGTCTTGCCGTAATCGTACAACTACGTCTGGTCGTGTTGGACCTGATGTGCGTAGAGACAACCTCACCAACGCTCACCTCGACAGAGACAATTTCTTGTAGCCTAAGGATTGGAGGTCAATGCGATCCTTGCGGTGATCAAGCCCGAGGGCCTGGATGCGGCCTCGCTCGCAGTGGATCAGTATGACGTAGTCGTTCACCGTTGGCTTTCTTGTTTTCGCAGGAGAGTCCGGTCGGACGCGTGTGATATGAGGTTGTAGCTTCCAATATCTGAACAGTTGGTGTGTGGTCAGTAACAAAACCTTCGGCGACTGCACTCCTTCCCCAAAGCTCGTGGCTTCAAGTAGCGATCAAGCCGTCAAGGCAAGGAGCGGCATTGGCATTGACGAGCGGTAGCAAACACTGAGGGGACCATTGATCTCTCACGACCTCAACCGCCTTACCACAACCCATTGGCCCTCGACACCATGGCAGAGGACGCAGGCAGGAAGGAGACGGCGGCACAGCAGCAGCATGTTGGCCCAGGCGGGCATTGGAGTGGACAGAACAAAATCCCGACTGGTACCTCTCCCCTTGCTAGAACCTGTGTGATATCATGTGAGACATTTGCTGATGGACTCTACCTCAAGTCGGTAAATTCCTCGAACGACTGGACAAGGACAAGAAGGGCCGAGATGCGGAAATTGACCAGCGGAAAAAGCAGCAGAACTTAGGCGGGACAGATGTCACGGCACACCACAATGCTAAGAAGCAGGAGCCCTCCGAGTCGCAGAAGACCGTCACGGATCCCGTGACCGGGAACCAGGTCACCATTGAAGACGTGAACGAGGATTTCATGAAGAAAATCGAGGACCCTATGCTCAGTGTACCCAATGCCAACCTTGGCAAAGACACCACCGTCCAAACCGACGCGAGCCAGAGCAACCCGGAGTACAAGCAGAAGCAGGACATCACTTCTCCACCAGATCCGGTCGCAGAAGGTAGTACCTCTGACGTCCCGATCAAGGGCGAGAAGACGAACATTCTCTTCCACCCAACACCCTCCGTAAGCTATGAGCCGACATTTGCGAAGCTGGAGCAAAGAGGTCTGTACCTTATCATCGGCGTATTCTTTGGCATTATCACCGTTGGCAAGACGTTCGGTGGCCGGTATATTGGCCTCATACCACTAGCTATGTGCGTAAGCTCAGGCATCTGGCTGTGGGTCAAAGAAGTCGTACGCTCGGGACGCGAGGTCGAATGGGAGAGCGAAAAGGAACGCGGTAAGACCGCAACCGCGAATCTGCTTCCCGAGAGCGTCGAATGGATGAACACCCTCCTCAGCATTGTCTGGGGTCTCGTCAACCCAGATATGTTCACCGCAGTCGCCGACACTTTGGAAGATGTCATGCAGGCGTCTGTTCCCGGCATTATCGAGAACGTTCGCGTGGCCGAAATCAACCAAGGCAGCAATCCCATCAGGATTCTGAGTCTTCGCGCCCTACCCGACTCGCACGGCGAGATCAAGGAGTTGAAGAAGGCGATGCACGAAGAGAACAAGAAGACCAAGGACCCGCAAGAAGCTGCTGCGGACGAGGAAGGTGGCGACTACTACAACCTCGAGATCTCGTTCGCATACCATGCCGAGCCATCTGGAAAGCGTACGAGCGACAAGGCTCGCAATATGCACATGCAGCTCGTCTTCTACCTTGGCATCAAAGGACTCTTTGGCGTACCACTACCAATCTTTGTCGAGCTTCAGGGCCTCGTCGGTACTGTTCGATTACGTTTGGCGATGACGCCAGAGGCACCCTTCTTGAAGACTCTTACATTCACTCTTATGGGAGTCCCGCACGTCTCTGCCGGCTGCGTTCCAATGCTTGAGAAAGGCGTCAACCTCTTGAACTTGCCTCTCATCTCGCAGTTCGTCAACTACGCTATTGGAGCCGCAGCGTCAATGTACGTCGCTCCCAAATCGATGAGCATTGATATGCGCGCTATACTTCAAGGCGATGACATCACGAAGGATGTGCAGGCGCTCGGTGTCCTCTGGATCCGCATCCACAAGGCTGTTGGCTTGAGCAAGCAAGACAAGAGAGGTTCGAAGCACGGCGGCAGCGATCCCTACATCACCCTGACATTCAGCAAATACGGAAAGCCAATGTACTGTACTCGTGTCATCACGGATGATCTGAACCCGGTCTGGGAGGAAACTACTGCTCTGCTAGTCACTCCCGAGCTGATCAAGGCCGATGAGAACCTCAGCGTCGAGCTGTGGGACAGTGACAGGCACTCCGCGGACGACATCGTTGGCAAAGTCGAACTTAGCATGCAGAAGTTGATTCAGCATCCAGGTAAGATGTATCCACAGGCCTCGAAGCTGGCTGGCATGAACGAGGGCTCGGAGATGCCGGGTGAGCTGCACTGGGAGGTCGGCTACTTCGGCAAGCCTCAGTTCCGTCCAGCTCTTCGTACTGATGGCAAGAACAAGAATCTGCCTGCAGAGTTGAGAGACAAGCCCGAGTTGCAGGACGAGAAGGGTGTGCAAAACGATGCCACGGACGACGCCGTTCAGCATACGCCTCCGGATCCGCTTTGGCCGTCTGGTGTCTGCAGCATCATTGTCCATCAAATTGTCAACCTCGAGCTCGAAAACGTCAAAGGCACGGAAGGCAACAGGAAGGGCCGAGAGTTCGAGCCTGCCAAGGCTTATGGCGAGTCTACCGAGGAGCAAGGCGCGACGCTTCCGACCAGCTACTGCACGATCCTCTTCAACGACTCGTTGGTGTACCGCACCAGAGCCAAGGCTGTTAGCAGCAAGCCCATCTTCAACGCTGGTACAGAGAGGTTCGTGCGCGACTGGCGCAGTGCTTTCATCACGGTCACCGTCAGAGACTCGAGGAATCGCGAGCATGATCCCATCCTTGGCGTCGTGCCGCTCAAACTTAGCGACATTCTGGAGACTTCATCTCAAGTCACCAGGTGGTACCCACTCGACGGTGGCATTGGCTTCGGCAGAGTCAGAATCTCCCTGCTCTTCCGCTCCGTCGAGACGAGGCTGCCACCTCAGCAGCTGGGCTGGGACGTTGGTTCCTTCGTCTTCGCATCGGACAGGATCGAGGCTCGCGGCTACAACCACCATGCTCGAATTAAGATGCGGACTGGCGGTTCCAGTGGCAAGATCGGGCGCGGCAGTTGTCACGCGTTGAAGGAAGGTGACGGAGGATACTACTGGGACCTTGCGCAGAACCGCAAGGAGAGCGAAGAGCTGACAGGCGAGCGCATCAAGCTACCTGTCAAGTACCGCTACCGCTCACCTGTTGTGTTCGAGCTGCACACTGCGAACAAGCGCAAGGCAGATGCTTATGCTGTTCTGTGGCTCAACACCTTGGTCGACAACGAGGATGTCGATATTGAGCTGCCTATCTGGAGGACGGCTGCACCACAAAGACTGATCCAGAACTACATCACATCTGAGATGGTCAAGAAGTCGACCACTGAAGGGCCAATGCCTGGCCTGGATGACCTTCAACAGGCGGGTACGCTGGTCTTCAAGGCTCATTTCCAGGCTGGCATGGACGAAAGCCATGGTGCTTTCGTCGCCGACAATGACTCGAGAGAGACGTTCGAGACCTGGGAGGCCTGCTTCGCGGAAGGCGTCCGCACACACATCGTGGAGAAAGAGCTGCCGGAACGTATTAGTGAACTGCACGAGCAGAGCTTGACACAAGGACGTGATGTGCTGAAGGAGGCCAACGAGGACGAGAAGCAGAAATGGCTGTCAAAGAGTGGCACGGACTGGTCTGGCGCTTTTGGTGACGATCCCGCGCGCTATATGGACTCGAGCGGCAGGAAGAAGAGAGAACCGGGTGTCGAGCAACCGCTTGGCGCGGGCGAGGGTGTGCACGATCCCGAGAACCCATCCTCGGACGAGGACTCGGATGATCTCGGCATCCAGGACGCAGACACAAAATCTCGCAAGTCGGTTGACACAATGGAATCCGGCTGGACTGCTGGCACGAACGAGTCGTCTATAAGCTCGAAGGACGTCAACAAGCAGAACAAGAAGACTGAGGAGCGCAAGCAGCGTGGGATGATGCAGTGGAAGCCGGCGAGGAACCTCAAGTTCGCGAAGGATGAGGGGATCATTGGGATCCGGAAGTTGAAAAACAGGATGACTGGTGGTCTGGAGGGCAGGCAGCCGGGTGTTGAGACGGAGACGGGCACTTGAAGGGGCTGTGATGGGTGGTTGCGGTTCTTTGAAGCATATGGCATGGTGTCCTGGAGCAGGGCTAGATCGATTAGGCAGTAGGTTTTGGGGTCGAAATGGTTATCGGTTCAATAAGTCCTGTGGTCGAATAGGTTGTGCAGTCTACGTGCTAGGGCAGCCCAGATGACAGTACTGGGGTGGTTGGAGAAGACAGGCTACTCCAACCACAATCGCCACCATAAGCATCTCGCCGTAGTCTCATATGAATATGGGCATTCTGCTGACCAAGTCAGTTACTCCGTGGTCGGCTTCCGTGTTTTTCTCCAATGCCGGATGCCGCAACGTCACCACACATGCATCTGCCGACTTTGCACCTACATGCACCTACCGAGGTGAACTTCCCAACCCGACCATCAGTCGCATCATATTTCCACTTTCTACCTCAGCTATTGCCATCGCCTCATCTGGCTGGCTCCTCGGTGAGATCAGAGGGCCCACTGCTGATGCAGGTACGGTAGAGCTACGAAGTCTGCTTACAAAACATTGTTCACCACATCATCTCAGATACGTGACGAAGCGAAGGTGGGTATATGAGATTTCAGTTTTGTTTAAATACTTCAAGTTGCCCTTCTCTTGTATCCTCTACTACCGACTACATCTACGATACCTCTGTCCCCTTCTCACTACTTGCTTTCCTCGAGAAGACACCTTTACTTCCGAGCTATTCGACAAGATGGGCAGCGCACCAGAGCAGAGCAGGCTCTTTGAGCCCCTTCAGATTGGGAAATACAAGCTGCAAAATCGGCTCATCATGGCGCCATTGACCCGCTTCAGAGCCGATGACGACCACGTCCAACTGCCCTTCGTCAAAGAGTACTATACCCAGCGAGCCAGCAGTCCGGGGACTCTCCTCATCACAGAGGCGACCTTCATCAGTGCCAAAGCTGGCGGGTATCCCAATGTACCTGGCATCTACAACCAGGCACAGATCGATGCCTGGAAAGAGATCGTTGAGAGCGTGCACAAGGCTGGTGGCATCATATTCATGCAGCTGTGGGCTCTTGGGCGCACCGCCAACCCGCAGGTGAAGGAGAAGGAGGGAACAGGAGATCTGGTCAGCTCGTCAGCAGTGCCAGAGAACAGCGACAAGGCGGAGCCGCGGCCGTTGAGCGAGGAGGAGATCCAGGAGTATATTCGCGATTACGCTACGGCAGCGAAGAATGCTGTGGAGGGGGCTGGGTTTGATGGTGTTGGTGAGTTGCACCTCCGGAGATATGATGTGTTCAACGGACACTGACAGATCGCCATAGAAATCCACGGTGCAAACGGTTACCTTATCGACCAGTTCACCCAGGACGTCTGCAACCAGAGGACCGACAAATGGGGCGGCAGCATCGAGAACCGCTCACGATTCGGTCTGGAAGTCGCAAAGGCGGTGGTAGAAGCCGTTGGCGCAGACAGGACCGGCATTCGCTTGAGCCCTTGGAGCAGCTTCCAGGGCATGAAGATGCAAGAGCCCAAACCACAATTCTCCCACCTGATCAAAGGTCTTAAAGAGCTCAACTTGGTGTATCTCCACTTGGTCGAGTCTCGGATCTCAGGCAACGCAGACGTTGAAAGCACCGAGAAAAACACGGATCTCATCAACCTGTGGTCTCCATCGCCCGTTTTGCTTGCAGGCGGCTTCACGCCTGATGCTGCTAGGAACGACGTCGACAAGCTGTACAAGGACAAGGATATGGCCATCGTGTTCGGGAGGTACTTCATCTCGAACCCAGACCTTGTGTACCGGTTGAAGAACGACATCGAACTCACGAAGTACAACCGCGATACGTTCTACAACCCTAAGAGCAAGGATGGATACATCGACTACGAGTTCTCCGAGCAATGGCAGAAGGAGAACTCGAAGCTTTGAGGGTTGGTTGACTATGCCACCTATGATAGAGATACTACTTACACTAGATACACTAGACTAAGCCTATCCATACATTCGGACCAACACATCCTTCACTATCCTTAGACCACATCCTCACTTACGCTTGGAAGCCTCTCGCATATCCTCGGGCTTGTGCTCAGAGTGCAAGGCAATGCCCGCGTAGTCCTCCTTAAGAGGTGCCGGATCCTCCTTCTGCCTCCTTGGCGGGTACTCATCAAGGATGTCTCTGAACCTCGTCCAGATATTCCTCTCATGGTTCCAGAGGTTGATCTCATAGCACCGCTTCATCCAGTTGCGGTCCGCAAACCCTTCGCGCCGCAACAAATCGCTACCTTTCATACCTTTCTCGTCGGTTGCATGGTCTTCGATGCTTTGGTAGTAGTCTCTTTTGTGCTCGCCAGTGAAGCCAGTCCGAGGAGCTGGGAAGATCGGTCCCGGGTAGACGACATTGCTGTCACGCTGGATATTCCAGGTTGGGCTATGGATTTTTGCGAGGCCTTTAGGCTCGACGAACCTGGAAACAATAGGTGAAAGATTAGCAGTGTCTTAGACATGTTTCACCCAAGTTTACTTGCCACTGCTCTTTCGGGAAGGGCCAGAGTGAAAAGTCATAGTCCTCCTATAGAACATAGGGGTGAAAGGGTTAGCAACTGTCTCAGACAACTGTCTATCAGTGCTTACCCAAACGGGGGCTTGTTGGGGAGCTCCAGGCCAGGACTTCTCAGGGAGCTTAGGTCGAGGAGTTGGGACTAGCTCATCGTCATGGGCTCTCGGAGGCTTGGAGGTGCTCATGCTTTGTTATAGTTATGGGGCACTGGCTGGAGTTGGTGCTTGGTTGGTGGCACCAACGGAAGTCCGAATGGTTTGGTAAAGTGTTGGAAGGAGTAGGAGAAGACTCAGAAGGTCAAGACGGCCTTGAGTAGCACTTTTACTGAAGGGAAGACGATTGTTGAACTCGAGGACTTGGAAGAAGAGTGAAGCAATCGGGCAACCGATCAGCTAGATAATGGTCAAGCTGGCCGCAGCAAACCAACCAAGGCATCGGCTCCGAGGAGCAAACTTCGCACTCATGCTATGATCATTCGCAACTGGCAAACGAGCATGAGTTGCGCATGTCTGAGACCCGAGTGCGGGTCTCGAATAATCGTCGTGTTCACTTAGATCCCATGCCACTAGTGACGAAGTGATGCTTCTCGTGCAAACAGCCGCACTCGCGTGCTCAGATCGAGTCCGTCGTGGGCTTCAGCCTGCCGAGGGCAAAGCGATCTCAGCCCCAGTACACGTTCTTGGGAGCCTCTGCGCGAAAGTAGAGGATTCAAGATGTGATCTGCTCACTTGCTTTGTCTCGTGTAGCTCGCTGTTGCAATATAGTTCTTGTCGGGCCCCTTCACAGTATGCTTAATCTCAAACTCGCGGAGTGCAATCCCTTTGAGTGGCAGTCTGTATTCTGTCCAGTACATGTCCTTGACACATAGATGATCGGCTTTCGCAATACAAGCTCCGGCTTTGCGCGCCTCTGCTGGCTTCACGAACGCAAGATCGTGGAACAAATAGTCAACCCTGAGAGGGTTGTCCGGCTTGACAAACCAGATGCTCAGAGTATCGGTAGCTTCCGAGTACCTGTAGATATAGCGCCGGCTCGCGGTCATGGTGAAGCCAGTTGTCGTGGTGAAGGTGCCAGACTCGATGTACAGGTACTCGAGGTCGAAAGGTTTGGCTGTTGGCAAGCGAGGATGAAATGAAGCTGTTCCTTCGAGAGTTCCTGATGGGTACGTGGAAAGGGGGCTCTGTATCCTCCGGCTAATATTCCAAGTGCCGTGCATGGCACGAAATGCTGCTCGCGCCACGTATTTCCCGTTCAAAATGCACGCATGCCATTCATGATGCAGAGCGTCCATGATGGAATCAGCTTCTGCTTTGTTTGTGGTCGATGATAGAAAGCGCGCTGGAGAGATGCAGCCTTCACGCTCTCCGAATGACCTGTGGTTCTTGTTCAGCCCCAGCTCGACCGCGATATCTTCGAGGTATCCCAGATAATCGCTGAACCAAAACTGGGGAACATCGTGAGCTTTCTCCTGCATGCTATGCCGAAGAGAAAGAAGTCCGTCTTGGGCTTCATACCATCGTTGATCGGACATACCACCACTCAGCCACCGATGTGCTGTCAGACGTGCCTGCATTTCCATCATTGGCCAGTAGGGACCTTCGTAGAAGCCGAGGAAAGAGATATTCGGCGTCTCCTTCGTGGTGGTTTGCCATTGCTCCAGGATCATGGGTAGCCGCAAGCTGGCTGAGTCGTACTTGATCGCTTCCTTCGTGGTCTGATCAAGCATATCCAAGGCTGGGATCGGCGTGTAGCCCGTAGCATAGATGACAGCTGCAACATCGGCAAGACTGCTTTCCTCGCCATGCTGTGCAATAGTTGCAGACACAGTGCTGCCTTCTCCCGCTGGGAGTGCTTTGACACGTCCAGGGACGACTTCAATGAGCCCACTGCGTACATACTCTGGGTAGCTTTCGCTGAGGGCAACGTATGCGGTCCCACGACCATCGCCTTTACGAGATACTAGTGTCGAGCTGAGATCAGACTGGTCGCTTCCTACCATGGTCTGCATGAGGCCGTGAACCATATTTCGCACTTCCATCGTTTGCTTCCCAGCGTAAGACCCAAGATCAGCTGGCCGCCTGCCGTAGTCGTAGAGCTTAAAGTCCAGCGGTACGTATGATCTTGAGCCTTCCTCGTACTCGTTGAAGTGAGGCAACGCATAGATGGGTCTCGGGGTCACATGAACGATGTGTACGTCCTTATATCGAGCTGCAAGTGCGCGGTCTGGTGACCACTGAGCATTCGATAGTTGCAGTGCAACCGCTGCCGCCGTCTCACCGGACGAGTTGCCTCCTCCGAGCATCAGTATCTTCTTGCCACTTATGTCTCCACCTTTAGGAAAGAGACCATCCAGCTCTCGGAAGGCTGAGCTATGTATCACCTGGACAGGCAGATGTGAGATACCCTTCTCCAGTCCTGGTACGTTCTGCTCAATCGAACGCGGTCGAGCAAAAAACCCTGAGGCCATGATCAAGTAATCAAAAGCTTGGGCCTTCTCCTTTCCCTCCCGGTCTTTACTGGTGATTGCCCATCCTGGAGTCTTCTGCTCGGCCTTGACAACCTCTATTCCACAGTGGATGATGCCGTCGGGAACGTACTTCTTTCGATATGTCTCCAGGTACTTGTTCGCCATCCAGGCCTTCGGAAACATCGGAGGCTTGATATCATCAGCGGAGCCATTCTCAGTGGATTTGCCGTGGTCGTCCTGGTAGTTAACTGAGTTCCAATCCAAGTCCGAGAACCCAACAGTAAATCGTGAAAGATTGGTAGGAGTGAAGGGGCTGAGGAAGCCGTCCTTCGACTTCTTTTCTAAGGCCCAGATTCCTCCAATGCGGCTTTTCTTCTCGTAGACTGTAACGTCGAATTGTCCTGTCTGTAGAAAAGTCTTTGCCGCAACTAGACCGGCAGGCCCGGCTCCCACGATACAGACAGACTTCATCTTGAATCTGTGGCTGTTGTTATTGTGCAAAGCGGTTCAAATGTATCGAGGACTTCACGGCGTCCATGGGCAGTAGATGTACGTGTCTAGCGACTCCGGGTGTCCATTCTTCTTTATACCTTACCTCTCATGATTTGTACACAGAAGATTACAGCCGTACGGACAGTGAGCGTCCTCCCTCCTCTTCCGTACGCGAGGAGTGGCTCACCAGCAGCTGACGCATCTCCCTGTGGCTGTGCTCTTGCCCCCAAGCTGTGAGGTATTCACTTGTGAACGCGTATTCTTTACCTTAACTAGGCAAACAAATAACCCCATCATCCGGAGAGAAGACTTCAACAGAAAACATACCTTCTTATCAACAGGACCGAACCACAATGTCGAACAACCAAGGCTACCACGACTCCTCCCACGGTGGCCAACCCCTCCCAACCAACAACCCATGGGCCGACCAGACCGGATCCGGAGTCACCGGCGCCAACCTCCCAGCCTACGGCTCAGCTCCCCATGAAACTCAACAGCAATCGCAGCAGCAGTACGGCCAGCAACAGATCGACGCCGCCTTTGGCCCTCCCAGAGGACATCCCTCCGGCCAAGAACACTCCGCCCAACAGCAGTACGGCCAACAACAAGTCAACACCGCCTACGCGCCTCCCTCCGGTCCTCCACCAGGCCAGCACCAGCATCAGCAGCAATCGCAGCCGAACCGCGCGGGCACGTTCCAGGAAACGGACTTTATCCCCGAAAGCGAGCGTGGCGAACAGCGCGAGGCTATGGAGCAGTTTGAGATGACCAAGAGCGGTAACGAGAGCCAGACGGATCGGGATGTTGCGCAGTTGCAGAGGGAGTTTCCGGGGGTGGATGGGAGTTTGATTGCTGCGCTTTATGGTGATAATGGGGGTTTGGGGCCGACGAGGGAGATGCTGCAGGAACTTGCTGGGGCGGGGGCGCAGGGGTCGTAGGGTGGTGAGGGGTGGGGGTTGAGTGTTATGACTGTTATGAGATGAAGGGATTGGAGTGGTTGGAAAGTATGCCGATGCATTTGGCATAGATCTCACGACGTCTGATGTGGCTCACGCTCGCCCTTCCCGCTTCAATCGCGCAAGTGTGGCTTTCCCAGCACTGGAGCTGTTGCCTTTGCCTATCTCGCCTGTGATCCACTCCCCTATTCTGCTGACCTCGTCTAGATCAACGCCAGTGTCGGCGCCCAGCGAGTGCAGTGAGTACACCAGATCCTCAGTCGCCACATTCCCAGTAGCGCCAGGTGAGTACGGACACCCTCCCAGCCCTCCTACAGCACTATCGAACGCTCGAATTCCGTGGTCCAGCGAAACCATAGTGTTGATTAGTGCCTGGCCGAACGTGTCGTGGAAATGCATGGCCATATCTTCGTTCCTGATGCCGGCTTCTTTGAGCGTTTGCAGGAGCTTCTTCGTAACTGGAGCAGTGCCCATGCCCGTGGTATCGGCCACGCTGATTTCATCGGCGCCCATTTCCATCAGATCGGCAGCAATCTCAGCTACCTTGTGCGGGTCTACAGCGCCCTCGAATGGACAGCCAAGTGCGACTGATATATAAGCTCTGACAGCATAACCCTGCTTTCGGCTCTCCGCCATGAGCGGTCTAAATCGATCCAGAGATTCTTGTATACTGCAATTCGTATTCTTCTTGCTGAAGCTCTCGGTTGCTGCCATGAATATCGACACCTCATGCCTTTGGTTATTCCCCGTCTGTGATGTCGACATGCTCTCCACACCCGATGTAGTCCCAGGCATTGCGTTAGGGTCCCGCGAAGACGTGTTCAAGGCGGGACCCTCATCCATCTTAGGCGATGGTGGAGGTGTAGGGTATCCGTCAGGTGCTGAGGCCGATGTGTTCATCACTTTGAAGTAGTTGTCCAGGCCCTTTGAGTTCGGTAGGAGCCATTGGTATGTGATGGGTAGTTGGGAGGCGGGCGGGCTCTTTAGGATGGATTCGAGGACCTTGTCGGACGCTGCCATCTACATATAGCCTTAGCATGTTGCCATGGTCCGGAAACTGGCTGCTCCTACCTGTGGAACCCATTTCGGATGTACAAACGACCCAGCTTCAATCGTGGTCAAGCCTGTTCGCGCGAGCCTGTTGATCAACTCAATCTTCGTCTCGACTGGTATGCTCGTCTTCTCGTTCTGGAGTCCATCGCGCGGGCCTATTAGGATGGACCGAGCAATCAGCACTTAGCTTCAACATTCACACAGCCGTATATACTGCTAAACATACCGACCTCAATGATCCGGACCTGATCTGCGAGAGTGCGGTTGGAGGAGCTGAAGTGACGCCTAGAGAGCTGTTGAACGGCGCGTCCGCACAGCAGTCCGCGTGAAGTAGAGAAGGACATCGCGTGAGCTTGTGAGCGCCCACTGATCAGCGAGTGCTACATTCGAAGACTCCTCTTCTTCAAAGCGCAAGAGGAAACATCGAACTCGAGTCGCGAAGTGCCAATGCTAATGCAGCGGAGCTTCACGGAGGTCAAGCCGATATCGGAGACATCTATACTGCTTCATGGAGTACCAGGCTAATACATGACAGACGGCTTCCTACGCCGCAGCAACAGTACCCTTCACAAGATCCTCCGCCTTCACCCTCCCCAACCCTTCCTTCCCATAATAATCCATCGGATACGGCCCTGCCTCCGCCTCCCCACCCTTCCCTCCCTCCTTCCTCTCCCACCCCCCCTCCCTCCCCCCAAGCACAACAAGCGCCTCATACGGCGTCAGCAGCGGCCGCGGAAACGCATACCCCCAATCAATGCTCAACCTCGGACACGCCACCTGCACCCAACACTCCACCTCCCCCATCATCGCCAACTTCCCCGGGAAAATCTCACTCAACAGCAAATTCACCCACGAAATCCCCTTCTCACGGAGATGATTCTCAATCATCGTCATAGTCTGCGGATTGCCTTGCCGGCCTAGGGAGCCGAGGATTAAACCCCATTTCTTCGCTTTCCGCGCTTGTGCGAGCGCTTTACTCCGGTCGGAGAGCAGGGTGTCGTGGTCGTAGGTTTCGTGCGTGAGGCGGCGGGAGTAGGGGTCGTAGCGGTAGGCTGGGGTGGAGGGGTTGTGGATCATGGCGCTTTCGAGGTGGAAGCGGCCGTCGCCGAGGTAGAGGATGAGGTCGACGTTTTCTTCTTTCTTTAGTCGGGGGGAGGTGCAGCCGAGGATCTCGCCTTTGCTTAGGGGTGTTATTTGTGGTACGAGGATGTTGTAGCCTTCGGAGCGGAGTTGCTGCGCTGTGCCGTGGAGTGTGGCGTTGAACTGGATCGTGCCGACCATAGCGATCGTGCTGCCGGGTTTGAAGTTTCGTTCGATAGTGGCGAGGAGGTGGTCCAGGTCGATTTGGATGTCGACGAAGACGTAGAGGGTTTGGATCTTGGTGATGTTGACAGGGATGAGACAGCTGTGGGCGTAGTGGATGAGCATGTCGCAGCCGAGGGCTCGCGCGGTGTAGTCGTCTATGCAGCAGGCTCCGTAGGTGACGTCGCCCATGATGAGGGTACTCGCGCCGGGACAGAATTGGGTGAGGATGTCGGAGATGGTTGTGGCGAAGAGGAGGAGGCCTTCTGGCATTTGGAGGGCGATTTGCTTTGCGTTTGAAGTCCGGATGCGGTGGATGGTTTTGTGGATTTCGAAGTTGTAGTTTTTAGGTAGTAAGGCGATGGCCTCGTTGATTGCTTTGTCGTGAAGGATATCGTCTGGGACGTTGTTCAAGGCACGAGCTGGTCTGCGGCGAGGTGCAACTATTGCTTCTATCAATACAGTACTCTACATACACCTTCTTGATGCGTGTCTCACCTTGCACCGCACCGCTGTCCTCGATCCCAGCACCGCCATTTTCCTGTGCTTTCGCCGCTGCCTTTGCGTCTGCTGCCCGTCGACCGATGAAACGTCTCTTCGGCTTCTTCTCAACTGTCGCATCCTCTTCGCCGTTGAGATCTGCGCCTACATCTGGGCCAAGATCTGCTATGGCACGGTCCTCCTCCATCGTGATTTTCGCCACCCGCACATTCAGCCCTATACCAGGATGATGAAAAGCAGTCTTACGGCATCGACGAGCAGCAGAAGCCTGTATACAGATGGGGTGACTCTTTAGTGTAGGGGGCGAGTCCGGCGAAATGAAGAGTACTTGGATACCTACAGACGCTCCAAGATCTGATTCGAGCTGCTGAGGCGATCGTCTCGGCACTGCAGGTACGGCTGACGCGCTCAGGAACAGGGACACGCGAGCTCTTGGGATATCCTTTCGATGGGAGTTGGAAAACACGATATCTGATCTCAGAAAAGAGGATCGAGGTTTGGAGTCGTGCCTGACACGTAGGTCAGAGTGGCGGCCAAATATAGGTGAGTGTTTAAGGCTGACGGCTAAGTTGTAGGGATCGTGTGGCCCTTGATTGGGTGGCGTTGGGAAACAGTTGTGAGATCTGGATTTTTCGTATTTGGAGTACGATTGCGTACGCCCTCGAGGCTTGCTCCGACCTGCTTCTTGGACGTGTTATCGTACAACCTGTATCGTCAATTACCGTCGGAATTCTGTCTTGAATGTTCATGTAGATAATAGAGCGGAGATTGGATCCAAGCTCGTCGTCGTGTTGGCAGCCTTTACGTGCTTCGGTGCTCCACTCTCGACTGTTGCTGTCGCACGGGCCAACCGTCAGGGTGAGGTGATTCGGGAGAGACGACCACCTACTCTCTGTCTCTGTCTCTCACTCCTCACACAACGACTGCGACACACTCCCCATCTACTACGCCCACATTCGCTCACGACCGATCGATACTCAGCGTCCGTTCGATCTGCGTCGCAGTCTGGCATCATACCAATCTAGAGCGCAGCTGGATCTCGCGCTGGGCGGCAAAGTCTAAACAGCATCCTCCTCCGTCTTTCCAGACTGACACGACATCTCAAACCGCGCGGCCCACTGCTGCACACTCACAATGGACCCCGGTGGTCCACCGCCGCCGCGGGATGGCCCGCCACATATCCGCCTCAACTCTGGCAGCGATGACCTCCTGCAGGCACAAAACACACAGGATCCTCAATCAAGACCGCAGACCTCCCGGCAACCGTCATCACGCTCATTAACTTCACAGCAACAGCAACAACCGCAAAGGCCTGGCACAGCACCTGGCAGGCCGCCTGTGGGCTCCACTGCGGTGTATCAAAGCCAGACGCCAGCCGACTCGCACGAATTATTATTACCGCCACGAAAAAGCAAGCCTGCGCGGAGGTTCAGAGACGACGATAGCCCAGTACGGTCACCAATGGCATCAGGCTTCAACAGCAGACGGACTTCGTGGTCTTCGGGGTCGGACGCGAGCAGAGACAGTCGGATAGGCGCCTACGCAAATCCTTTCGAAGATTCGCGAGCACCATCAAGAGCAGGGAGTGATGACGAAGGCGTCAACACCCAGACTGTGAGCGAGAAGTACAACATTCTACCTTCAGCTGGTCTGCTATTGTTTCCGGAAGATGTGGAAAAGGATGATTGGCTACATACCCCGGATCCGAACGACAGTGACAAGATGGTATGCTCTGATCTGCTGAGCAAGCGAGGACTTACCAATGTTGGAGGGCTTGCGTTCATCACCTTGGGCATATTGGTCTTGTTCATTGTATACCCGATTTTGTAAGTGATCATGCTAAGCGGTGCTGTGCAATACTGACTTCGAGAGCAGAACATTCGTGCAAGGTGTACTAAATCCGGTAGGCGCAGATTCCTGTGCCACAGATCCGATGTGCATTCATAAGGAAGTGCCGCTACTCTCCAATGTACGAGTTGGACTTGTCGATCCAGATACGCCGGACAGCGCAAAGTCGCGACAGGGCGCAAACGGGAACGGCCAAACACTGGTCTTCAGCGACGAGTTCAATACACCAGGAAGGACCTTCTACGACAACGACGACCCGTATTGGCAGGCGGTGGATATCTGGTACGGTGCGACCATGGATATCGAGTGGTACGACCCTGATGCAGTGACAACCCAGGATGGCTATCTTGCGCTGCGCTTCGACGCGTTCAAGAGCCATGGCCTTAATTACCGCTCTGGTATGCTGCAATCGTGGAACAAGATGTGTTTCAAGGGTGGATATATGGAAGCATCGATCTCGCTTCCTGGAGCCGGTGATGCGGCAGGTTTCTGGCCCGGTTTCTGGGCTATGGGCAATCTCGGACGACCAGGGTATTTGGCGACAACAGACGGCATGTGGCCATACAGCTACGACCACATATGCGATGCGGGAATCACGATGAACCAGTCCGACCCTACTGGCCTCAACTTTCTCCCTGGTATGAGGCTACCTGCTTGCACATGCAAAGGACAGGACCATCCGAGCCCAGGATACAGTCGCAGCGCACCCGAAATCGACGCTTTGGAAGCCCAGATCGAGTTCATGAAGCCGCCGGCGGGCGATGGCGTAGGAGGAGCGTCTCAATCTATTCAGATCGCGCCGTTCGATATCTGGTACCGGCCCAATCCGGAGTGGCAGGAGATCTATGACTACGGTGTCACCCACATCAACAACTATCAGGGAGGACCATATCAGGAGGCTGTCTCGGCCGTGACTACTCTCAACAACGACTGGTACGACAACAACCAATACCAGACCTACGGCTTCGACTACGTCCCGGGTGCTGATGGCCAAGTCGTCTGGAACGTCGGTGACGTCCACACGTGGAAGGTGACTGGAAAGTCTCTTGGTCCCAACGGCAATATCGGGCAGCGCACGATCCCGGAAGAGCCGATGACTCTGGTTGTCAACTTTGGCATGAGTAATTCTTTCCAGGCAATCAATTGGACGGGTATTGCACCTTTGCTGCCTGCGACGATGAGGATCGATTACATCCGTATTTACCAGGACAGTGATGGCGAGATGACCTGTGATCCAGTGAACTTTCCCACGACGCAGTATATTGCGAACCACCCTGCGCCATATGCTAATCCGAACTTGACGCATTGGTAAGTAGCATCACTGGTTGACAAATAGAATCATACTAACTTGTCGCCAGGGATGATACACGCTACAACAAGCCGAAGAATTCGCTCCTCGACGAATGTACAGCCGCGAACTACGGCGGAGGCTCGTCGAAGAAGGCCAAGCGGTCCACGAAGCCTTCGAAATCGAAGAACGAGAAGCGGTCCTGGTTCTCATGGACCTAAACAAGAACGACTTGAAGAACTTTTTGGCATCGATCGGGCTTCGGCCTACTTTCACGGCCTTTGGAAACGAGCAAGACACTGACGGAGATGTCTACCGCAGATCGTCGAATATACATATACTGGTTTGCATTGATCTTGCTAAGCAAGATCGGGACGTGGAGTTTTGGCGCATGGATCGGAGGGGTTCCTTTCCAAGGGACAGATCGTACTTTCATCGATCGATTGCAGCGCAGCATCTTGTACAAAGCAACATAAGGCTCGGCTTCTTGACTGCCACCACTGTATCCCACATCAACATCTGCATAGTCTCTGGAGCTGGCGCTGGAGTCTTTTCACGTTTGGATTTTGTGTGATTGGACACTTGATTCCTTGGAAACTTGGATCGCGCGAGGATGGCATCTATATTTTCAGCGTGGCTCAGAGAGCTGTTTTGTCTTGTGTAATCTTAGTCGTGGACGGCTATGGAAATGGGGGAGTGGGAATATAGATGGAAGGGATGGGGAGATATTCAGGGAGCAATGTTGGTTGGGAAAGGAAGAGGAGTCGTATGCGGGATGAGGTGGGAAACGTAGATATGTGGGTATGTAATGGAAGAACGTTAAATCTGTCCGGTCCACTTTTCTGCTATGCTGCGCGGAGTGGTGAGCCCATGAGCAGCTCGGATGTGTCCTTTGAACTAAGCAGCCTGCAGGTTACATGATCATATATCCGCCATCCACCTGCACAACAGTCAGCAATGTCCCAGCCAAGAGGACCTGGACACCTTTCAGCACTTACCGGCAAGTTCACCCCTTGCACCCACCCGCAGTCGTCACTCGCAAGGAACAACACCGCCTTCGCCACCTCCGCTGGATCTCCCATGCCGCCGAACGGATGTCGAGCATCGATCTCCGCCTGTGACTTGCGATCGTTCTGCAGATTCTGCGTCATGGTTGTCCGTAGGAAGCCGGGGCAGATACTGTTAACGTGAATGCGATGGGGACTGTAGTCCAGCGCGATCTGCTTGGTGAGGCCGACTACGGCGTGCTTGCTTGCTGTGTAGGCGGCTGGGTGGTGTTAGTGTTGGTTATGCATGCCACAAGATATGGGGAGGTGTGGTATGCGTACGGGTGTTGTAAAACGCAGCCAACCCTTGGATTGACGCTGTATTGACGATCCAGCCCCGATCTTTGGTTCCACGGAGGAGGTCTTGCTTGAGCATCTGGGTTATGCCGTATTTACAGCATAGAAAGACGCCCTTCGTGTTGATGGCCATGGTCTTATCGAAGTCACTCTCGCTCGTTTCGTGCACGCCGAGCGGTCGAGAGTGCGTTGACTCGACTGAGATGCCGGCATTGCAGCACAGGATGTCGAGACGGCCGAACTTCTCTACACAAGTGGCAATGGCGGCTTCGACATCGGATGCTTTCGTCACATCCGCTTTGGCGAATGCAAAGTTGCTGGTGCCGTAGGATCGATAGAGTTCTTCAAGGGTGCTTTCCGACTCTGAGAGTCGATTGTTGTAGTCGTCGGCCTTTCCTGTGGCTTGGTTCGTCTGGCTTCGTGGTGACTCGTAGAGGTCGACTAGTAGGATCTTTGCGCCTTCTAGAGCTAGTGTGAGGCAAATCGATCTTCCCAGGCCGCTTGAAGCGCCGGTAACTAGAGCGACTCGGTCTTGTACACGGCCAGCCATTGTTGTTGTTAGAGTGTCGAGGTGTGGTGGAAGCTTAAGGTCGTACCCTGCATGAAGGAGATGGGAGCTGTGCCGTTATCGGGCTGCAGCTTTCTCACTCTGAAGGAAGGAAGCTAGATGTTGATGCACGAAGAGTCGCCTTTGAATGTTAGATCAAATTTGCTTATAATAGCTGAAGTCGTGTTCACGAATATGAATCGCCCAAAGAGATTCGACCTCCCTTTCATTGGCAGTAATAAGCGGTACCCCAAGCCAGCTCCTGAACAGTCCTTCAGCGCCATTGACTTCCACCACTCGCACTCTGCACTTCGTGACCCCCTTCCACGAGTCGCAGCGTTTCTTCCAACACAGCAAAATCCCGCTCCATCATCTCAGCCCAGTTCTGCAAATCACCATGCTGGTTGAGACCCTTCGTCGCCTTGCTGAGTTCCTTTTGCCAGATAGCGTTCTCCTTAGCCAGTGCTGCAGTCTGCTTCTTCAGCTCCGCTTCCTGCTTAGCGATCGCAGCTGCATTTTTGTGCAAGTCCGCGGCTCTTCGTTGCATCTGAATGTCGTAGTTGGATCCTGCCGACTCGAGTGAGGCAAGGACTGCGGCTCGAGCTTCTGCCTGAGCCCGAGAGCTTTCGCTGCCCACCATGGTGGAGGAGGTTGCTGTGGAGGCTGAAGCCATTGTAATGTAGAACTCGAAATCTCCTCGTTGCTCGACTGGTGTAGTAGTGGTGTCTCCTGAGTGTGCAGTTCTTATTGTGTCTAAGACCAGGAGGGCTCAGACCAGACGGGTTACACCAGGTCGACCGGAGTGGAGTATAAGCTTGCCATCTGACACTGCCGGCTGCAGGAAAGGCCGCCTAGAGCGATCTAAGGAGGCGGTCCGCTTGCCGTTGGTGTAGTGAGACAGAGGGGTAGTGGACCATGATGAGCTCACCCGGATACGGGTGTCTGCAGTTGCGCGAAGTGTGTTCTTCTCACTGGGCACAGGTCGTCAGGCTGAGCGTTGACACGTCAGAGCTTCCGCCGGGTACCTGCGCTGGCCTGTGGCGCTTGTGGATAACACAGAAAGTCGAGATGAGACCTTGTGGGACAGAAGTAGAAAGCCGACCGTGTGAATCGATGGAAAGTGATGTGTTGGCTTTGCGTTCGAGCAGAATGCGCAAGAGTCTAGACAATAACTCACCCTCAGCTTGTGCAATCCGATGGATCGTCTCAGAGGCTCTTAAACAGCGTTACCGTCCTCCCGAGAGAGCCTTGAGAAGACTATCAATTCTATAGTGTTACTGTGATGTAAGAAGCGATGAGAAGAAGAGGTGAAGTCGATCTGAGACAAAACCATCTCGTTTCGAGCCGGTCCAAGCGCGTCCGCGCCACCAAACCTCCATTGCTTCCTCACTCGCATGTGACTGTCGTGATCCCTCATTATGAGTGCTGGCGACCGAAGTGATCCTTCACGGCCCAAGAGATCATAGGAGGTCATTATAAGTCGTAGCTTTTCGCGATCGTCTTGTGCGAAGCCAGCCTAACAAACTCATCACAGAGGGACTCTTCACATGGCTCAGTACGACCTCGCTACGGAAGACGGCATCCTGGCATGGCTTCAATCCAGCGAATACGACGAAAGCAAGAGCGTCGCAACAGTCGAACGTCTACCAGAAGGAGCCGCCGGTTTTGTCTATCGAGCAACACTACAAGATGATGCCCGCGCTTCAGTCATCGTAAAGCATGCGGAGGCCTATGCCGCTCGTGTCCGACATTGGAAGCTTGATCCAAGTCGAATGGTACTTGTGGGTTATGTCTTAAGGCTCACAGAAGACCTGACCCCTATGTAGGACGTCGAATACGAAGCGTTGAGCTACCTATCCAGCCCAACGATGCAATTTGACAAGAATATTCGCACGCCAAAACTGCTGTACTATGACCAGAAGGACAATATCCTGGTCATGGAGGACGTCGGAGACCTCCCGAGCCTTACAGGATGGCTCCAACGTGGTGTCAGCCATCAAGCTGAGCGGACGTTGGCCTTGCACTCGGCAACTTTCTTGCGAGAGTTCACAGCATGACTACCAGTGCTGCAGATGTCAAAGCTCGATTCAATGGCAACGCGACTGCGAAGTACCTCGCCGGAGCGCTGTAATTAGGGGGTCTGCCTGCCGCAGCGGAGAATTTTGGCCACAAGGACGACTTCCTCCAAGCAGTAGCTCGAGCTGGACAGCAGGAGGTCGATGAGTCCAACGACGTGCTTACTCTTGGAGATTTCTGGACCGGCAATGTTCTGGTTGCTTCTGGCTCTGACATCACCGTCAGCCTGTATGTCGTCGACCTGGAGCTTGCGAAGCCAGGAACAGCGGAATTTGATGTAGGCCAAATGGGTGCAGAGATGTACTGCTTCGAGTATTTCCGAGATCAACGGACTACTGCGATCCTTCTTGTAATCATATCAGGAGGCTCGAGAAAGCCCAGTCGACGCCGCGAAGGTAGCTATCAGATTTGAAGTTCATCTCGTGGTGTCATGCCGAGAGCCTGGTCGACTGAGGGGTCCCCGGAGCAGATAAACCAGGGCGTAAACGTACGGGGTCGATCCGATACGTATTGGACGCTCGGAGGACGAAGCTCGCATGCGCGACTCCATAGTCGGCTCGTTGGTGGCATCTAGACCATAGCCTCTAGCTTACCCAACATTGATGCCCGGAAATGGCGCTGACGCTACCATGAGGATTTTTTCCGTGCCCTCAACGACAATGGTGCACTCGTTTGTGGTGATCGTTAATTCACGATCTACTCCTCATCCGAGATGATACCGTCCCTTTCTTCGCCTTTCCGTAGCCCAACCACGAAGAACATGATCGCGAACGCACCCAACATCAAACTAGTAAATATGAACGGCAGCCCGACGTAGCCTCCTCCCAGCTTGAAACCGTGCTTTAGTAAACCAGCCAGAAGAGGCGCTCCTAGCATGGTGCTCAGCGTATCCACGATTGAGATGACACTGTACGCTGTCGCGATCTGGTCTTGGGGTAGTAGCGAGGTGATGAAGCTTCGCAGTAGCAATGGTGCGCCTTGACCGAGTGCAGCAATAGCTAGAGATATAGCTGCAAAAGGCACGTTTGGCGAGAAGCCGAACAGCAGCCAGCCAAAGGCGAGGACGGCTTGTGAAGCTCGCATCAGATAAAGGTCCTTCTTCATCGTTGAGAGGCGAAGTCTGTGGACCATGATGTTCGAGATGAAGGGCATAACAAGGAACAGCACCACGACTACCACTGCGCTGTAAACTACAGCCACCAGGGTTGCATTCCAGAGTGTAAGCTGGTAGCGGGCGCTGATGTATTGTATGGCCAGGAAGCCGCATACTCCAAGGAACATGTAGCCCAGAAAGGGTAGTATGAGGACTGGGACCCGCCAGTCTTCGACCAGGGAGGCGGAGGATCTTAAAAGCCATCTACCCATCATGGAGGTCAATATCCTCTCGTGATCAAGCAGTACTTCGGGAGATGGTGGTGGGAAACTCTCGTACATGCTGGATCCCTCGAAATCTGCAGACGATGCCTCGGCTTTGCCGAAGTTCAGCGTCTCTGGAGTGAACGCGAACAGCAGCACGGACAGTAGCAGCAGGCCCGTACCCATCATAGTTGGTATCCATGGGTTGTAGCGCATCAGCCAAGCTGCCAGTGGAGGCATCACGAGTCCTGCTGTAATGCTGAAGGCTCCCACGCGGAGAAACACGCCAGATCTTTCGGCTTCAGGTGTTACGTCTGAAAGAACGGTAAAGGCGAGTGCTATCGTCACCACGCCGCCGCCTCCCAGGGAGCCGAACAGCGTTGAGACCAAGGTCATACGGACATCAAATGCTTGCCAGAACCAGGTACTATGAAAAAGTCAGTCGTAAAGCCGGCTGGAGAGTGGTAGGTCATACTCACACTAGCTGGATCCACGACGCTTTAAGGACAGTCGCTACCAGGCCAGCCAACAGAAAAGGCTTGCGCCCATATCGATCGGCTGCCCATCCTGCTGGAAGTGCCAGCAGAAGACTTGGTATACAGTCAAGAAATATTTGCCAGCCCCGCAGCGTCACCAAATCAGCCTGGACCTCGCCGACTTTGCACCACCTCTCCTCCACGCTTCCGATGGCACCAGGGCCGACATGATCTCGATCAAGCTCAACTTTGCTTGGATCAGATTGTTCGTAATGACGGTAGCAGATTACAGCCTCCAAAATCCGGGTTTGAGGGCTCTGCATCAATTGTTCGCCGAGTGAGTTGAGGAGGACGACCAGCATGAAGATATGAACGATCCTTTTGGATCTCTGCCGTGAGCTGATTCCAGCTGGGCGATGTGGTATCGGGAAGTCTTCGTCTTCAGTGTCGAGAAGTGGCACATCCTCGCTCGCATCGACGTTTCTTGTAGGTAGACCCAGCATCGTGGCGGAGAGCCTAGTAGTGCGATGATCCAAACGTTCTCCTCGTCACCATCTGAGTACACGGGCGGGTACAATTCCTCTTTACTATGTTATCCAGGCTGGAGAGGAACACAGGTACATGTACTTCACGCCGCACCCCGCACCCAGCGCACCCAGCACCCAGTCCGCAAATGTCCAACGCTAGGTAGGGCGCAGGCTGCGTCACCACGTATGTTGGTCCACCCGGCTCGCAGTTCCAAAGTCCGTTCGCATTGACAGGACAAGGTATCTAATAGTTCACATCTATCGAGGCAGCGACATTTTGATGGACTTGATAGGAGAGACGGGATGAAGTGCTGCGGCTTGGGTGACAGGGATACTCGCGTCGTTCTTAAAACTACCGGCGACAGTTCGGAGTTCATCCTTCGAGTTCCGTTGTGTTGAAGCGACTGGAGGGTCTCTCACAGTTTACCGAATCTCGAGGAGATATATTGAATTTCGTAACGACCATGGAAACGGTATGAGAAACTACGGGTGTGAGGTGCTGTAGCAAGGCAAGGTAAGTCAAGTCTGGTAGCGATGTTGTCGTTACCTAATCGAAAGATTCTCGTGCCAATTAGCGTGAACTGAGTATTGACCACATCTTCAATCGTCTTTCCTCCTTCTATTCTGCTCCTACTACTCATACATATAAGTGAGCAACCTTTGGACCTGGATACTTTCTCAGCCCGTGAACAAACCACCAAAATACCGTCAGCACAATGACCCCCACCAGGATCACGCTGGTCCAGTTCATGAGGGCGATTGGCTCTACTGGATAGGCGTACGGGAAGCAGAAGAAGATGTTGAAGAAGATGATCAGCGCGCAGGCAACGCCGTTGACGACGAATCCGAACTTGCCCATCCAGAATGGACCTGGCGGTACATTCTGACGTCGGGTGAGCAGATGCGGGAAGAACGCCAGGAAGTAGCTCATAGTAGTAAGTATTATGAAGCTCCCGACTGCACTTCAATCAGTAAAGATCTCAAATAGATACAGAGGGAAGCTTGGTAGTACGTACCGAGATCCAGAAACGCAGTCTGACTTCCGAGCTGAATTGCCCCGAACGCAGTGCAAAGAGTGGCGCAGAGTATCGTGGCCGGCACTGGACACGAGAGCTTCTCATTGACCTGCGAGAAGAAACCGGAGAAGGGAGTTGCGTTATCCCGAGCCAGTACCCAATACAGCCGGCCGACCATCAAAGTCGTTCCAATCGCACAGATGATGATGGAGAGGAACATGATGAGCAAAAGTCCAAATGTAGCACCATTGCTACCAGTTGCCTACATTTGGAAGGACAAATGGGTCAGCGAATTGTCGTAAGCAGTACAAATGCTGTATTCACCTGTAGGTAGACCTCAGCAAGTGGGAAGGAGCCATTGCTGTTGGTCACCGCCGAGAGGTCGTTGATACCATAGAAGATTGCGATGGCAAACAAGAAAGCCGTGATGAAGCCAAGTCCCACCTGGGCAAAGACCGCTTTGGGCAGATCAACTGACGGTCTTGGAAGCTCTTCTGCCTAGTATGTGGAGGAGAACAATTAGCAATCGTCTCGAGCGTTTGATCGAGTCGACAAGGGGCTAAAGTGCTGCATCGTGGTTGATTGTGTCGTGGAGAGTATTTTCAACTTACTAAGTGGGTTACGGCATCGGGCGTGCCAATTGTGAACGCGCCGTTCAGCACACCAGTCAGAAATGCAACGCCATTGGACCAGCCAGTCTGGTTCTCGAAGTCTTTCCATACAAACGCATTGGTGGCGTGCTCTCTGGGCATTGCAGCAACGACGATGATCGATACCAGACCACCCACAACAATCAGGAAAAGTCCCGCATGCTGCAGGTACGGTATTAGGCGGTTGCCGAATATGACGAACGCTGTGCATAGCCATGTTATCAGGACGAAGGCGATGTACCCATGCCATGGCAGGATAACGAAGTCCGGATGGTAGATAGCGTACATCTGCACCAGTATGTTCGCCGGGATCGACACGATAGACGCCAGGTCGAAGATCCAGCCGAAGAAATTAAGTGACCCGCAGAAGAATCCGATTACTCTTCCCCATTTGGCACCCGGGGTGATGGACGCCCAGTGGTACACGCCTCCAGACGACGGAACCGCAGAAGCTAGTTCGGCGATGCTCGCGCCGATGAAGGCGTAGTACACACATGCCGTGATGTACTCGTAGAGTATACCAGGCGGGCCACCGTTCAGCACACTTACGCTCAACGACCCTCCGAAAGCAATCCAGGCATTGTCGATGGTCAGTGCCAAACCGCAGATCGACCATAGTCCGTATTGGCGTTGAAGTTGGTCTCGGTGGCCAGAAGCATTGACGACCGTTCCTTCCTTGGAGACCACGGAAGTCCTCTTGTCCGCAGCTTGCTGGACCGGACTTGGTGCCAGGTCAGTTTCTTGTTCGTCCTGGGTCGGCTGCTTCTCCAAGGACGGTGTTCGGACCTCGTTCGAAGTCATGGTTGCTCAAACTGCGAGTGTGCTAGGATTGAACTGAAGATTTTGGTGGCCAAAGAATTGGAAGGCCGTAGTCGTCAAACTAACTAGCAGTATCCCGACAACATGGCACGAAAATTCATGCGAACGGGAATAGATCCATCTAAAATAAGGCGTGTCCGCACATCGTCGCCAATCTCTATCGGCATTGGACGAGATGAAGCAAAGATAAGGCCTCGCTTAGCCCTAAACAGGAAACATTTCTTGGAACAATTCAGTTGCACAGTGCTACTGTAATTCTCGGGGCTATTACCTGGGCCAACCACTTCCTATCTCGCACCTTCTTATGGTTCGAGGCCTTTCAACTAGCAAGCAAGACTGCTTTGAAGCCCTTGGAGCCTCTATTCTGAAGACCGAATCTGGCTTAGGCCTCCCGCTTTAGCCCTAAATCTGCTGTTGTCTACGGCCCGGGGCGCAGAAGTAAATCCAGACCTCTCCAGAACACGCCAGGGCGTTATCTGCTTCAGCGGTCGTCCAAACGTTTTCTACGGCAACCGGTGTGGGAAACATGCCACCACAGCCGACGCAGAAGGTGAAGGCGGAGGCGAGTGCTCTCTGATGCGCGGGCTCAGCGGCGAGGGTGGGTAACTGCTCAGGTATATCTTCGGCACTGATAAGCTGGAGCACAGAGGCCACCAATGGGAGCTCCCACAGGCCATACTCCACCGATGTAGCAACACGGCAAATGAGAAATAGGCATGTCGTCCTCCAGGAGGTTTTGACTGAAAGCATCACGAAGGCTTTCAGCTTGAGCTCAACGGAGTCCAACGAGTCGGAGAGTTGTTTCTATCCCGAGCAGCTACTCATGCATTAGTGTTGTGCGAGGATATTCGTCTGGAATTCAGTACCATCGTCCTCCAATCCGTAAGATCTCTGTTATTTCTTTACACATTTCTTCCCGCCCAGGTATGGGACGCACCATAGAGCAAGGCCATCGCTCCGAACCATGGCTTTCCAATCCTCTCGAGCCGGACAACGATGCACAGTCACCTAAGGCAAACCCCGATGCTCAAGACTCCCCAGACGAGCGGACGGGTCTGCTTTCGAAGCCGACAGAAGATGCGCCTGCCGAAGACCACCAAGATGGACGAAGCAGACTTCAAGGCATTGCAACCGAAACATGGATCTTGTTCAAGGGTTCTGTGCCGGTGATTCTTGCCTATGCCTTGCAGAACTCGCTGCAAACGTTCTCGGTCCTTATCGTAGGCCGATTGAGTCCAGAAGCGCTCTCCGTGGCTGCGTTCTGCTACATGTGGGCAATGTCAACTGCTTGGTTGATTGGTCTGGGCGGTACAACAGCAATCGACACGTTGGCTAGTGCCTCATTTACCGGGAGCAAGAACAAGACGGACCTGGGTATCATACTACAACGGGCGTTCGTTATACTCACCGCATTCTACCTTCCGGTGATTGTCCTGTGGATGTTCTCGGGCCCGATATTTCGAGCACTTGGCCAAGACGAGTACATCGTCCGAGACGGCTCGAAGTTCATGATGCTACTGATACCAGGCGGTTTCGGCTACATCTACTTCGAGTGCATGAAGAAGTACCTGCAAGCACAGAACATTATGCGTCCAGCTACTTACGTGCTTCTGATCACTTCACCGATCAACGCTGGCTTGAACTTCCTGTTCGTGTACACATTCGACATGGGCCTACTAGGCGCTCCATTGGCGACAAGCATCAGCTATTGGTTGAGCTTCTTACTGCTACTGGCGTACGCTCGTCTAGTCGATGGCTGGGATTGCTGGGGCGGTTTCGACAAAAGGTGCTTCCAGAACATTCTGACATTTTCAAGAATAGCAGCATTTGGTGTCGTTCACGTCGGGACCGAATGGTGGGCCTTCGAGATCGTTGCGATCGTGGCTGGACAACTCGGTACCGTCTCGCTTGCCGCTCAGAGCGTTATCATGACCGCGGATCAAGTCATGTACACGATTCCATTCGGACAAGGGGTTGCCACATCGGCGCGGGTTGGAAATCTGCTTGGAGCGAAAGATGCTAAAGGCGCGGCGCGAGCAGCTAACACCGCCGCAGTGCTGTCTATGGCTCTTGGAGCGGTTATACTGGCAATCCTGGTGGGCACAAAGGACAACTTTGCACGGATCTTCAACGACGACGAAGACGTCGTGCGACTCACGGCGAAAGTACTACCCTACGTGGCTCTGTTCCAGATAGCCGACGGGTTAAACGGCTCTTGCGGTGGATCGTTACGTGGCATGGGCCGGCAACACATTGGAGCTGCGGTCAATCTCATTAGCTATTACGGTGGTGCTCTACCTCTCGGAGTATGGCTTGCTTTCCACGGATGGGGTCTGGTCGGGCTTTGGCTTGGGCAATGCATCGCTTTGTACCTCGTGGGCGTTCTGGAATGGGCAATTGTTGCCTTCAGTAACTGGGACAAGCAGGTGCAGAATGCCTTCGATCGAATGGACCCAAGTGAACGGATGGAGATTGGGGAAGGCAGCTGAACAAACATTTTTCTCTATATTTGCCACGGCGATAGATAGAACGCTCGAATCTTGCTTGAACCGATAGAGTTTTCTCTAAGCCTCGAACATTTGTTGCAGCTCCTATACTGTCACTCGATCCCGAGTCAGTAGGGCCAGAGCATGAGACTCACCGCCTTCGTGGCAGCTAACGTGGATCGTCTCGACCGCCCAAAGCTCTACAACCTCTCACCCCACCTCTTATCTCCCTTCCCGCTCCCTCACAACAGACGGCAAATCTTTGTTGACACATCGTGCCCACTGCACAAATTGATAGGCTCTCTGGCGCCATCGCAAAGACCCTCGACATGAAAACGTAAGAGCACCAGAAAGACGCCGGCCGGCAGATACCTTGGACGTGCGATTGCCTATTTTCAGGAACAAGTATAGCCTCATGCAAGCCCCAGTCAATCCATAGATGGTGATGACATTGTGTGCGAGTCGGCCTGCCTCTTTGGTATAGCTTCGAGTAAGCTCGAGTGCATTGTTTTGTTGAGCTTCTGGGTCTAGAGCTGTTAGGTAAAAGACCAAATAATCGTGCTCCTACACGATAGCAAGGCGGTAAGTCGGGTCTCTTGGCTTTGGTGACGCCCCTCTCCTTCGCTCACCATCATGGTCCTCTGAGAAAGAATACTTCCATACCGAAAATGTTCAAGTCCTTTGTCACCGTCGTTGCTCTAGCAGCCGCCGCTCGAGCTCACTCAGGGCACGAGCACGACCAAGAGCCGCTCGTAGGTCCTCTTGAGAAGCTCTGGTACAACACGCTTCCTGGAGATGGAGGCACTCAGGTATGGTTCAGCGAGGTCTGTTAAGCCGATTATATGGCTAAGAGCCTCAAGGCCGACTCAGTCTTCTCCGGCATCAGCACCTTCGGCAGGCTGCCATACCACCCATGTCTGTCCAACGAGGATGTGAAGTACGATCTCGCATTCATCGGTGCTCCATTCGATACCGGCACCTCCTACCGACCAGGAGCAAGATTCGGACCGTCAGGCATTCGTCAGGGTTCGAGACGCCTCAACCTGTAGTACGTGGGCTCCCCATGCTTACATCGTTATTGAGGCTCACGAATGGTCCGATTTAGTGGCGGCTACAACGTCCCACTCGATGCCAACCCTTTCAACTCGTGGGCAAAGGTGCTAGATTGCGGCGACATCCCTGTGACCAGCTACGACAATACTTGGGCATTGAAGCAGATCGAAGAGGGCCACAACTCTATTCTCATGAGGGCGCCAGCTACAAATGCAACACAGGTGGGCATCTCGAAGCACGGGAAGACCCTGCCACGAGTGATTACTCTTGGTGGCGATCACACAATCACTCTTCCTCTTCTCCGCAGCATGAACAGGGCGTATGGTCCGATTACGGTTATCCACTTCGATTCTCATCTTGATACGTGGAAGCCGAAGGTGTTCGGAGGTGCTCCAAGCCACCAGGCGAGCATCAATCGTAAGTCAAGCCGTATTCGAGCGGGAGACTCCGACTGACTAGGAACAATCAGATGGAACATATTTCTACCACGCAAGCCAAGAGGGTCTTCTCCGAAACGACACCAACATCCACGCCGGCATTCGTACGACTCTCAGCGGTCTCAGTGACTACGAGAACGATGGGTACTGTGGCTTCCATATCGTTGAAGCAAGGGAGATTGACACTATTGGTACCGAAGGCATCATCAAGAAAATCCACGAGCGTGTTGGTATGTGTTCTCCCTAAGTGTGTGTACTAGGCCTCATGCTGACGAACACTGTAGGGCACAAGAACCCGGTCTACCTCTCAATCGATATCGACACGCTGGACCCAGCGTTCGCACCAGCAACGGGAACTCCAGAGACTGGAGGATGGTCGACCCGTGAGCTTCGGACCATCATTCGTGGATTGAAGGGCATCAACCTTGTCTCTGCCGATATCGTAGAGGTTGCCCCGGCATATGACACAAACGCGGAGTTGACGACAATGGCTGCCGCAGATACACTGTACGAGGTAATGAGCCTGATGGTACTCTCCGGCCCTCTCAGCGTGAAAGAGGACGAAGCAATCGATAATTAGACATCACGGAGTTAAAGTTGGTCCGGGAAGTGGGCTGATACAGGACACAGCTCTAGGTTTTTAGAACATGTTCTCTGCCAGGACGGAGCACTTTTCAGACTCAAGGCTCGTGGGGAAAGTGTCGTCAGTCGAGCAGTAGAATGCTATGCACTACAGCCAGTAATATCATCTAGCTAGTCTTGTCATCAGCAAATCTACATCTGCTCGCGCGCAACTTCCCTCGACCGTGATGCCTAACAAAACCACCGCTGCACGGAGGACGATGCAGACGCCATCCAGATGACTTCTTCCACCTACTGCTCCCGATCGCAAAGGTCGAGCAAAACAACTGCACGCCATCATCGGCATACGCGTTTAGGATGTGGTGTCTTTGGGCTATCACATCCTAAAGGACATCCCTAACACGTCAGTACGGGCTGTGTGAGCACCTGGGCAAGCGAACATACCTTACCATTCGAAGTTTGTTTCGACAAGCATGACGAGCTGCGGCCACTCCATCTTGTCGAAGGCTTCAGAAGTCAGTCGCTGGGTACTACTCAGAGGACAATCGCCACATACCTGCTTTCCGTCGGTCCTCCTCGCTGACGTCCTTCTCTCCTGGATTTACGTCTGGCCCCTTCGCTGCTGCGGTCGACTTCTTCTGTGTGGATATGCGACCGTGAAGCTGACTTTCGTGTACATAAGGCTGCAGCCCCAGCATGCGAATTAGACGGCCAAATTGCTTTGACCTTTTCCCATTGTCGTATAGTGAAGGGATCTCAACAATGTGCGACTGGGCAGCGCAGATGCTTGCGTAGCCACCCTCCCCCTCCCCCTCGGTGAGTCCATAGGACACAGGTTTGGCGGCCTGCCGTGGTAGCGTGACAAAGCACGTGGTTGTCTGAAGCGGCTGGCCATAGTGAAAATCGTGGTTGTCGTCCTGGGGCCACTTCTGAGGCTCGTCTGTTGATATCCGGGTTTCTGCGAAATAGACTGCCAGACCGAAATGCTTGAGCAAGAGCTACATAGAAGTCAGCAGCTGCTTGAAAGATGCGGAGGACTAACTTGTTGCTTTACCTCATCGTACTTCACAAAGTCTCCATTTGTTGTCTGCGAGATCTGCTTTTCCCAGCGTGTCGCGAACACAGGACATTCATCGTAGCACCATTCGTACTGTTCAGACAGATACTCATCCGCCATCTCGCTCAAGCGCGCCCCACATTCGCTGCAGTCGTCGGCTGTGCCACTTCCATGACCTGTACAACCCGGTTCACCGCAGGGGGACATACCGTCGGAACACTTCCCGCACTCCCAGCCACCCTCCTCCAAAGCGGCCTCCCACGCAAACGCAGCCGCCTCAGGGTGGTCACTAGGCTCGCATCGATGCTCATAGTGCTTGAAGTTCTCGAGCCACGTGGAGTTTCTGGACTGGACGTCTTGGTACACGATCTCTTCGATGGCGGACAAGATCTCGACCGGCAGCTTGGTGATGTGGACCTCCGTGCCTTTGCCATACCGATGACAGAGCCTTAACGTGTTCAAGATGGGAACAAATTTATCGTAAGCCTCGAGAGCTTGGCCGAGTAGGTCGGGCGAAACCGGAATTGCCCAGGCCAGACCGGCGCTTGTCGTGCTCATGTCGACCATGATGTGCGATGTTGCTGAAGTATCTTCCGGGGGAGTACACTGTACACCGTACACCGAACGAAGATAACAGGTTGCTAGATGCTGGTGAAGGCCAACACAAAGTTTGCTGCTTGACCGCGTGAATGAAAAACAGGCAGCCCCGCGCTGTTTCGCACCTTCCCGCAGAAACAAGTGGCGGTCTTGCCATCTCTAACCTCACCTAATGCATTCACTCACATTTCCTACCTTAGGCTTACACGCCTCGACATTTCGCATTTGATCATGCTAATCCCACGACAGGTGAACCCACGCGCATGAGAGTCAGTCTCCGTGTTGTCGGTATGCTGGAAGGTCGGGAGAAGCTCGAGACGAGACGACTGAGCGGAGAGCAGCCTCACATGAATCTTGCGTAGGGAGATGTATGCGCAAGACTGGAGCGGCTTTAGCGATACACTCCCGTAAGGTAGCTGCATCATTATTTCTTGCCGCTCTCGCACGAAGCAGTGAAGAAGAAGAAAGAACCGAGGCAAGCGTCAAAGGACACAGGCACACGACCCCGGTCCCACAACCACAGCCTCAAATCCAACCTCCTTCCCTTCCGAGACAAGCACCGACAAGCTTATCGACTCTATCTCTTCTCCCACGTCATGCACGATCCCGTCCGCAAACTACTCCTCCCGCCAGCCTGCAAGCTTCTTCCCCGGCTGGTCCCAAAAGCTTACATGCCCCGCTTTCCTGGAAGCCTGAGACTCGTACGAATCACAGTCTCAGCTTCGTGCCACCGGAGCCATCGACGTTCCATCCGCGCATGCAAGGTCAGGCACCGTTGCTGGAGCTATATCCACAATGAGCCGGAAGTGCGAGCGAGCGATTGTTTGCCCTGCCTCGATCGTGTGTATCGGCGACTACGTAGATGAGAGACGAGAGCTAACGCACGCGACTGCAACCATGGTAGACTTCTTAAAGGCAAGCTGGTTCCCATTTCGTCACTTGTGGTCTGTCCTTTCTCGTACACAATCATCTCCAGCGTTCTGTCAAGATGTTGTTCAAGAACCTCTTTGCTTCAGCAGCGTTGCTGCTCTCCTCTAGCGAGCTTGCCTTAGCTTCTCTGGGGTCCAGATTCCACACAGACAAGAGCACAGTACCCAAGCTGAGAAACGCGAAGAGGACCTACTTTCCCAAGCCAGCGACGAACCTGAACGAATTCACCACGCCCACCGGCGTCAAGATTCGCTACAAGAAGCCGGGCGATGAGGGCGTATGCGAGACCACAGACGGCGTTGATAGCTACTCCGGCTACATCGACCTTGCACCCAACGTCCATGTCTTCTTCTGGTTCTTCGAGAGCCGGTCTAATCCAGCTGAAGATCCGATGACTCTTTGGCTAAATGGCGGTCCTGGGAGTGACTCCCTGATCGGATTGTTCCAAGAATTAGGCCCGTGCCGAATAAATGAAGACTTGTCCAGCGTGCTCAACCCATACTCATGGAACAACGTCTCGAATATGCTCTTCTTGAGTCAGCCGGTGGGCGTAGGCTTCTCCTACCAGGAGATTGCCAACGGCTCTTTTGGCGCCTACACCGGCACCTTCCTCAACTCCTCCCAGGCGAAACCTACTGGGTAAGTTCAACGGCCGAAATATCCTCCTCTAAGACACCTCGTGGTTTTTGTCTGGGACATAGGCTAATCCGCCCATTCATTCTCGAAGCACCTATCCCATCCTGGATCCCGTCAATCTTGGAGAGGTAGACACCACCGATCTCGCCGCCATGGCAGCGTGGCACATCTTGCAAGGCTTCTTCTCTGGCCTCAAATCGCTCGACGCAGAAGTGAGCTCCGTACGAGACTTCAACCTGTGGACCGAGAGCTACGGTGGCCACTACGGCCCGGCCTTCTTCAACTACTTCCAAGAACAGAACGCTAAAATCGGCACCAACGAGACCAAAGGCGTAAAGCTCAACTTCGCTACCCTAGGCATTGGTAACGGAATCATCGACGAAGCCATTCAGGCCGAATACTACCCCGAGTTCGCCGTGAACAACACCTACGGTATTAAAGCATACAATGATACAGTAAGAAGATCGACGGGCAAAACCCTACCTTGTCAAAGACATTTGCTAACCCTTCTGCTCTTCTGTCTGTAGGTCTACAACTACGCCCGCTTCGCCAACTTCATGCCAAACGGTTGCTTGGACCAGATCGAAGCGTGCAAGCAAGCCGCCGCGAGCCCGAAGGGCGGCTACGTCAAGGAGGCTCATGGCCACCAGATCACGTACGAAGCCAGCAGTAACCCCAGCATCGCTACTGCGTGCTCGGAGGCGGCGGACATGTGCAGAGACAATGTTGAATCGCCGTACTACTACTTTTCTGGCAGAGGTGAGTTGAGTAGTCGAGATACCAATCCCTGAGACACCTTGTGGCTTCTGTTTGAAACATAGACTAATCACACCTATCCTTAGGTGTGTACGATATCCGACACCCTTACAACGATCCGACGCCGCCGACCTATTTCACGGACTACCTCAACCTCCCTGAGGTCCAGAACGCCATTGGGGTCAGCGTCAACTACACGGACGCCAATAACGATGTGTATTGGTACGTCAAACTGATGAGTGGAAGCGTTCTCCGAGCTAGCATCAAGCGTCAAGCGGCGCTCTGAGACCTCGACACTTTCGAATCCAGCTCCGAGACACTTGCTGACCCTTCTGCCCTTCACTTTAGGTACTTCCAGTCGACTGGAGACTTCATCTACCCAAACTTCTTGGCGGATCTGGAGAATATCCTGGCATCCGGCGTCAGGGTGTCGTTGTTCTATGGAGACGCTGACTACATCTGCAACTGGTTCGGCGGCGAAGCCATCAGCCTCGCCCTCAAATACCCCAACTCGAAAGAGTTCGCAGCAGCCGGCTACGCACCACTTACCTATGGCGGCGTCGAGTACGGCGAGGTGCGTGAGTATGGCAACTTCTCATTCACGAGGATCTATGAGGCCGGTCATGAGGTGCCCTACTACCAGCCACAAGCCGCCCTTGCGCTCTTCAACCGCACGATCAACTTCTTCAACATCGCCGACGGCTCCGAAAAGATTACGCCAACCCTCGGCACCAATGGATCGGCGAGCGCGACGCATACTGCGACTGCGGAGCCCCTGCCAGCCTCGTCTGGATCGGCGTATAATGTGTGGAGCAAAAGTCTGGTCAGCAGCTACAGTGTGCTTGACAACCAGCCGCCGGCTTCAGCTACGCCGACTAGATATGGCAATCGCGCTTAATCGCAAGGATGCCGAGACCTGCGCTATAATGAGTGATGATATGTGGCGGAAGTGCTACAGACATGAGACGATAGCGTTAGCATAATACTGTATACACCACAACGATGCTTGATGAATCAAGATAACTACTCAAAGTCCGCGGCACGTTGTCCTGAGCAGTAGCAGGATGGAAATTTGGAAGAAGGCGAAGGTTACATACGAGCGATATTGAGATTTGGCCCGCCGTAGCGATCGGACGTCGTCATTTCCAAAACAATCTTTGCCCTTCTATACATGTATCGAACAGCAAACACACGAAAGCACACCTGTCAAACCGCCACTTCCCTTCAGCGCACGTCTTTCTACGGTATCACACCGATCACCAGCAACCATGGCGGAGATACAAGTCAAGGTCAAGCACCAAGGAAAGGTGTACGATGTGGCGGTAAACACAGAGTCGACTGGTGAAGAGCTCAAGATGCAACTCTACTCCCTCACCAACGTCGAACCCGAAAACCAAAAGATCCTGGCGAAGAAGGTGGTGAAGGACGATACACCTCTCAGCTCACTGGGCCTAAAGAATGGCGCAACCATCACGCTCATCGGAGCCCCATCAGCAGAGATCGTGACCGAGGCGCCACGGGAGAAGATGAAGTTTGCAGAGGACATGACCGAAGCGGAGCTCGCACAGTTGGAGGATGCGATACCAGCTGGCTTGCAGAATACGGGCAACACATGCTATGCCAACGCCACGTTGCAGACACTTCGAGCGATCCCCGAGCTTCAGCAAGAATTGAAGCAGTACACGATAGCTCCTCAGTCCTCAGCAGCCTCGGCGTCCTCCTTATTCTCAGCAGAACAGCTGGCAGAGCATGGCATAGGCGGTCTCGGTGGTGGCAACGATCTTACTGGTGCACTCCGAGATCTGTACAGGCAGATGGGCGAGACGCAGCAAGGCTTCCCACCGATCATGTTTCTCACGACCCTACGACAGCAGTTCCCGCAATTTGCAGAGAAGGCAAAAACCGGACATGGCTACGCGCAGCAAGACGCCGAAGAAGTGTGGTCACAGCTGATCCACGTGCTACACGGCTCGCTCAAGACCAACGATGCGCAAGGCGAATCCAAGACGTGGGTCGACCAGTACATGGGTGGCAAGTTTGAGATCACGACCACTTGTGACGATGCGCCTGAGGAAGAGTCTACCGTTAATACCGAAGACTTTCAGAACCTCAAGTGCAACATCGCGATTGACACGAATCATCTGCGCGAAGGTCTGAGGCTTGCGCTGGACGAGAAGATCGAAAAGAACAGCCCGAGCCTGAGTAGGGAGGCAACATACACCCGCGTGTCACGGATAGCGAGGCTGCCAAAATACCTCCCCATTCATCTCATCCGCTTTTTCTGGCGCAAGGACACCCAGAAGAAAGCGAAGATTATGCGCAAAGTCACGTTCCAGCATGAGATTGATCTGCTCGAGTTCTGCAATGAGGATCTGAGGAAGAAGCTTGTTCCCGTTCGCGACAAGGTCAGAGAACTACGCAAGGAGGAGGAGGATGTCGAGCGTCAGAAGAAGCGTCAGAAGCGGATGCGGAAGGAGGCGGAGGATACTGTGAACGGTGAGAGCAGTGTTCGTGGGGATGAGCCTCTGCAGAAGAAAAAGGAGAAGGAGGAGAAGGAGCAGAAAGAGAAAGAGAAGGGAACTACGCCTGAGTCAGCTGCGGTTGGAAAGAAGGCTGCTGGCGCTAGTCAAGACACTGAGATGGGCGGCACTGAAGTTTTCAAGACGGATGAGGAAATTGACAGGGAGAAAGCTGAGACGATCCTGGCGATGAAGAAGGAGTTACTGTCGCTCGTCCACGAAGACATGAGGAAGGACTCCACCGCCGGGCAGACCGGGCTGTACGAGCTGAGAGGTGTGGTCACGCATCAAGGCTCTTCTGCCGACTCGGGCCATTACACGGCGTACGTCAAGAAGACTGCTTCGCCGGGCAAGACAGAGGACGGCAAGTGGTGGTGGTTCAACGATGAGAAGGTTCAGGAGGTGGACAGCGAGAAGATCGAGACACTTGCTGGAGGTGGCGAGACGCACAGCGCTCTGATCCTGCTGTATCGCGCGGTCGAATTACCGGTGGTGGAGCAGCCATAGCATGGTGCAGGCTTGTGGTGGATGATGGAGGCTGAGCAGGAGTGGAAGATGAGCAGCGGTAGATGAACATGATGGTGTCTGGCTTATATGCATAGCGAGGTGAGAGCATGGCGAGCGCCTCTGATCCATCCTACAGCATTTGCATCCAACTACATCTTGCTTCAGGTGACGATGAGAATACAGAGTAGCCTTCTTCTCAGTCACTCTCGACCAGTCCATGTGCATGTCGCGGTCACTCGGGGTGAGGTCGCGTTAAGCTCAGCAGGAGAACCTGAGGGAGACCTCACTTCATCCTCTCACTCCCCACCCCTGGCTCCCACTCACCTCCCACTTTCTTCTCCAGCAGCCTTCGATTCATCTCATCTCTTGCATGCAACCACACATTCGTTCTGCATGCTTACAGAGTCTGACTATCAACCACGATGTTCTACTCTCACGAAGGTCAGCTCTCACTCACCACCAACGCGTCGAAGTGCTCTACTGACGCGTCTCGCAGTGCTCACATCGCGCAAGTATGGCGTCGCGACCGTCTGGTATGCCCACAGTGATCTCCCACCCGACTCCAGTCCCCAGCTGACATCCGCAGGCTTGTCGCCACGCTCGGCTCCAAGTCGACGCTGAAGAAGGTCTCGCGCAAAGCCATCCTCGATGTCGATGTGTCCAAGGCGTGCGAGACCATAGGCACTCCGGAGGCGCCGCTTGCGCTTCGTCTGCAGAGCAACCTGCTGTGAGTTGAGGCGCGGCAGCGTGAGCCTTCCATGACACTGACGCGCTTCCAGGTACGGTGTCACGCGTGTCTACGCGCAGCAGTGCGGGTACGTCCTCAATGATGCCGAAACCGCGAAGAACAACATGCGGCTCATGTTCAGAGTGGTGCAAGCCAGCTCACTCGACGTAGAAGGTGGGAACAAGGGGCGGTATGTTATGGCCAGTCACTTGACCTTGCTGAAGCTGACATCACGCCCAGCTCGGATCAGCTCATGCTGCAAGACGATCCCAACTTCCTTCCAGACTTCGACCTGATGCCGATGGACCTCGAGCGACTTGACTTCGACTTGACGACCACCGAGGACTCGCAACGCTCGACACTCTCGCCGCACAGTTTCCAGCTCGCAGGCGTGGGCATCGGATCACAACATGACATCGGCGGTCTGATCATTCCAGGGTCGGTATCATCGTTTGTCGGTGGTCCAGTCGGGGGCTTCGGTGGTCTCGCGGGTCTTAGTATTCGAGGCGATTCTGGCGCAGGGGTGAGGAGTGGCGCAGGAGGGTTCTTAGATGATGACCTCGGCCTCGATATCGATCAGGATGGTAACCTACTGATGAGCGAAGGTCCTGCCCGTCAGCCGCAAGGACCAAGAGTTGGTGGCGAGCGTGTAGATCTTAGTAGCGCAAGCTCCAGAGTTCGCCGCGCGCACGAGGAGGGTCAGCTGGCGCGTAACAACGTTATGGTAAGTTCACAAGCTTGCATATCACGAGTCACGGGCTAATCAATGTTTCAGCTCGGCCAACCAGACGAGGACGGTTTCGTACCGCTGCAAGACGACGAGTACATGTTCGGAGCAGAAGGAGAGGCGAGCATGCAACCTCCGCAAACGCAAGTGCCAGGTGTTCAACATGTCACATCAGAAGAGACGGCTGAAGCACCACAACGCCGCCGAGCTCAGCCAGCAGTCAAGCCAGTACCATTCGACCACACCATGGAGCTCAGTAACCGCGAGCTGGCGCGCTGGAACGCAAACTACCTTGCCGACCAGAACGAAGCTCTCCGCCACAAGAACGTGGCCAAGGCAAACGCCATTGCGAAGAAGAATGCCGAGCACTGGATCTTGGGCGGTGGTGACCGAGGACCGTTGGGCATGTTTCACGGCCGGGCACTTCTCGAGGCCTTGACCGGTGTGAAGCTGACTATGACTGGCGAGAAGCGTGCGCGCGAGGACGGTCCTGAAAGCGAGGGTAGTCGGCGTGTTCGTTCACGGAGCGAACCGTCTTCGGATGAGATCGGTCGCGGTCAGCAGGAGGACGACTACATGCCAATGATGGGCGACGACACTATCGAACTCGGACGAGAAGCGCCCACTCCACTTGACGACCGCCAACTCTCCAGCATGATGCCGTGGAACCAAAGTGCTGGCTCACGCCGTCCGACTGCATTATTCAGCGGAGCTGCGCAACAGCCAACTTCAGCATCTCTCGGCGGCGCTGGCCTCCCGCTCGCTCGTCGTGGCAGCCGCCTAACCTCCGCCTCACCACTCATGGGCCGTGGCATCGTTGGTGGAGACATCGACGACTTTCAGTTGCCAGGATCTCAGGACTTAGGCATGACCGGTGCAGAAGAATTTGAGCTCTTCGGACTAGCCGCTGGGGTCGATACGCAAACAGCCGCTCAGTCACAATGGCAGCGTGCGGTCCTCAACGGCGAGAGTCTCCACTTTCTGGAATTTGTTCAGACCGCCGTTGATGAGCTGGACCAAACCCGCGCGCAAGCTGTAGCAGGCGACGAAGATGCCGAGAGTCTTGAAGGCACGATCAATTTCGAGACACTACTTCCACCGGCCGACCACACGCGCATCGTCGCAGCCCAGGCCTTGCTTCATGTCCTTGCTCTCGGCACCAAGAGTTTGTTGTCTACGCAACAAGACAATGCCTTCGGACCTATCACCATGCAAGTGGTTGCCGCCAACTGATTGCATGTTAACGATGCTGTATCGCGATCTGGCTGCTCCGGCCTATCTGCTGCGATATACTGGGGACGCGCCGATCTGGCTGTATGACTGATTGCTGTTTTGCTGAGCGAGTTAACGAGATGCTGCTGTATTGTTCTTTCGAACATTGGTATTGTTATGTTAGTTTTGCTGACGGCGTTTGTACCTGGATCACTACTCTCGGAGGGTAGAAGGACGGCGCAGTGTCATATACTGTGGTGCGCGTCATCACAAGTCCGACGCGTGCACAGAGGCAAGTCGAAATCAATATTGATAATTCTAGTAATCTTCATGAGTATGCGCAAGATTACAATCGATCCACCTCGGCTCTGCAATCGCCAATCTGATGATTACATCTTGGACAACAATCGTTCGTACTGGCAAGTCGTCCACTCTGCGTGTCTCGTGGCGGATCCTTCGGCCGTAGCTTTTCCGTCCTGCCGTCTCCAGAGGAGACCTTGCTCTTCACAACTATCTCCGCCGGCGACGGACTCTCCGAAATACGTACGCAGTGTATCTCGAGGCATCATAGTCTGCCATCGAAGTCGAGTATGTAATAAGAGGACGGTGAATCTCGAGAAAGGCTAAGTACCAGAATTTCATTCCATCAGCAAAACTCAAACAAATCATACCCCGAACTCAAAACATACAAATCATCCTTCCCAATCATCGAACCACATCTTCATCACTTTTCGTCATTAGCATACAGAAACGCACCTTACAATGTTCCAGTGGCTATTCGGCAAGAGCTTCAACCCAGAAAAAGACATCCCGAGTCTCGCTGGGAAGGTCATCCTCGTTACAGGCGGTCAGTACTCTTTCGCATATTCATCAAGGACGAGAACTGACATCTACCAGGCAATGCTGGTCTAGGCAAGGAGACGATTTTACAACTGGCCAAGCACAACCCAAAGGAGATTTTCCTGGCTGCTCGCACCCCATCCAAGGCACAAGCCGCGATCGAGGAGATCAAGCAGGCCGTACCAGAGAGCAACATCTCTTTCCTACAGCTCGATCTGTCTTCGTTACAAGCTGTGAAGAAGGCCGCCGACGAGTTCAAGTCGCGCTCGGATCGTCTTGATCTCCTTATCAACAATGCTGGCATTATGGCTGTACCATGGTCCACCACGCAAGACGGATATGAAATTCAGTTCGGCACGAACCATATGGGCCACGCACTGCTCACGAAACTTCTCCTACCAACACTCCTCAAGACAGCCAAGGAGCCAGAATCAGACGTCCGCGTGATCAATCTCAGCTCTGAAGGCCATAACATGGCTCCCGGACCAGGCATCATCTACGAACAGGCCGAGTTGGAACAGTGGGGAACGTGGCGTCGTTATGGGCAGGCCAAGCTGGCAAACATCCTTCACGCGCGGGAGTTGCAGAGGCGGTACCCGGAGATTACGGCTACCAGTCTCCACCCTGGTATCATCATGACTGAGCTATACACCTCCGTCAACAAGTCCAGCATGATCATGCGGACGGGGACGGCTGTTGGAAGGAGCTTCTTGATGGATGTGCATGGAGGAGCGAAGAATCAGCTCTGGGCTGCTACTGGTCCGAAGGAGACAGTACGGTCCAGCCATTACTGGAAGCCAGTGGGAAGTAAGAGTGGTGGGAGCTTTTGGCATGCGCAGAAGCCGAAGTTGGCTGAGCAGCTGTGTGACTGGACTGAGAAGGAGTTGGAGTCGAAGGGGTATTGACTGGTGAGGATGGTGATCGATGGGGAGCATTCAGCTTGGAGTTTGTGTAGCGGTATTGTCGATTAGTTGTAGAGTCAACAGAACACACTGTCGACTAGCCTTCCACTCTCACCATGTGAATGGTCATATGCAAAAGCCTTGGCAGCCCACAAAGCGGGATTAACCGCGTGCGCAGCGATCTCGAACTTCCACCGCACGAGACTCCGCCTTTTGACCAGTCGATGACCTTGCTGTAACTGCGAGACAGCAACCGAGACCTCCCCCCTCATCCTCCCTTCTACATATCACCTCGAAGTCCGCGCGACTTCCTCGACCGTCATCATGGATCACGAGAAGCTGGCTCGCATGCAAAATGCCGTCCGCATTGGTATGTCACCACAGAAGACCTTTCATGAGGATTACAGCTTTTACAGTTGTCCATGTGTATAAGTTTGAGCTAACAGATATACAGGGTAAGTCCATCATACGAACTCTACGACACGAGACACTGCCGGATGCAGCTCCTCACAAAATCACACGACCGCGAATTCGAGCTCATGCTAATACAACCACTACAGCGGCAAGGGCACACCCCGGAGAAAGATCAAGAAGACCCACAAGAGCAGCGGCACCGACGACAAGAAGTTGCAGACCGCGCTGAAGAAGATGAATGTCCAGCCGATTCAAGCGATTGAGGAGGTCAACATGTTCAAGGCGGACGGCAATGTTATTCACTTCTCTGCGCCCAAGGGTGAGCTACTTCCGATGCAAATATATGGAGGGCACAGCTAACGCGGTGTAGTCCACGCCTCGGTCCCATCGAACACCTTCGCCATCTACGGCAACGGCGAGGACAAGGAGCTGACCGAGCTCGTCCCTGGCATCCTGAACCAGCTTGGACCGGACTCGTTAGCATCGCTGCGCAAGCTTGCGGAGAGCTACCAGAGCTTGCAGAAGGGCGGTGAGGGCGAGGATGGCAAGGAGAAGGATGATGATGACGAGATACCGGATCTGGTTGAGGGCGAGAACTTTGAGAGCAAGGGCGACGTCGAGTAAAGAGATCTACCCACAAACATCGACCGCGATCGAGAGATGTGAGAGCGAGCTCGGGAGGGACCTGTCACCATTCGATGGTTGCCGACCTAGGCGGACTGATCTTGCTTTGGCGTATCATGGGCAGGGCAAGCGAAGGACTCAGCAATGCCAGATCATATTGCCTGCTGTGCATAGTTGACAAAAATGGCTGTAACACAAGATCACCTCTTTCCCAGACCGAGCTCCTCGTGCAGACCGAACGAATCTGTGTGGCCAAACTCGTTTCCACCCTCTTAAGCTATACGTTGTATCTTCGGGGAATGGTACATGAGAACGCTTGCCTGCTTGTAGAATGGAAGATGATGATGTATGAGTGCTGGTGTAGATCGACGTGATTGGTTTGTTCTCCAGCCGCGGCATAAACGTTCATGTGACAGCGAAACGTCGAAGCGAACAACTTCACATCGCACCTGCATCTGTGGCAAAGACCAAACGAATCGCAGATAGAATGCATCCCAAAGCCCAACGATAGCACCGACCCATCCATCCCACAATGTCGGGACGCAAGCTTCCTGTGAGCATACCAGACCTCAGGAAGCAACTAAACTTCCAACGATCAACACGGCGAACACCAGCAACCTTCACGCAATGGCTTGACGTTTTTCAGAAAGTCCTGCTCGTCCTCTTCTTACTCCGATACACTCGAAAGACGTTTGTTCAACTCCGGGGCTATGGAGTGATTGGGTCGTTACGGAACCTCTACCGCGTCATATACCGAAGACTCTACGCCTTATTCCTCCGACTACCATTTGTACAGTCCAAAGTACAAGCACAAGTCGAGAAGAGCATCCTTGAGCTCCAAGAGAAGCTCGTTCCATCAGGGCCTGGTACAATACAATATACCACCCTCCCAGCATCAGGATGGACAGCGGATCAAGTACGAGCAGAGCTGGAGAAGCTGGGCGATATGAAGCACACATCATGGGAGAAAGGACGAGTTTCTGGAGCAGTATACCACGGCGGCGATGAGCTCTTGACACTACAAAGCGAAGCATTCAAACGATTCGGCGTCGCCAACCCCATCCACCCGGACGTCTTTCCCGGTGTACGCAAGATGGAGGCAGAAGTAGTAGCAATGACGCTTCGTCTCTTCAACGCACCCGAGAGCGGCGCAGGAGTCACCACGAGTGGAGGTACAGAGAGCATCATCATGGCCGTCCTCGCCGCCCGCCAGAAAGCCTACGCCGAACGAAGTGTCCGCGAACCAGAGATCATCTTGCCGGAGACAGCACATACAGCCTTCCGCAAAGCAGCCGAGTACTTCAAGATCAAACTCCATCTCGTGCCTTGCCCCGCTCCAACCTACAAAGTCCAAATCGCCACCGTGAGCCGGCTCATCAACAGCAACACCATCCTCCTTGTCGGCAGCGCCCCGAACTTTCCCCACGGAATCGTCGACGACATACCCGCTTTATCCCGCCTGGCGTTGAAGAACAAACTCCCACTGCATGTGGATTGTTGCTTAGGCTCCTTCGTCATCCCCTTCCTCGCCCGCGCCGGCTTTCCCGCCCCAGACTTCGACTTCCGCGTCCCAGGCGTGACGAGCATAAGCGTCGACACGCACAAATACGGCTTCGCGCCCAAAGGCAACAGCGTGGTCCTCTACCGCTCCGCCGCGTTGCGGAGGTATCAGTACTACGTCTGCCCCGACTGGTCTGGCGGTGTCTACGCCTCGCCTTCAATGGCTGGCTCACGACCTGGCGCTCTAATTGCGGGCTGCTGGGCGAGTCTGATGAAAATGGGCGAGGATGGGTACCTAAGCACCTGCCTCCAGATCGTCGGCGCGGCCAAAACCATCGAAACACGAATCCGCACCTCGGACGCTCTTCGCCACAGCATTACGGTGATCGGGAAGCCGATGGTCTCAGTTGTAGCGTTTACAGCGAACGAGACGCAGAAGGATTCATTCTACAAACTCGATATCTACGACGTCGCGGACGCGATGAGCCAGCGGGGATGGCATTTGAACGCTTTGCAAGACCCGCCGGCTATTCATGTAGCGGTCACGGTGCCGATTGTAGCGGTGGTGGACGAGTTGTTGAAGGATTTGGAGGAGGTGGTGGAGAGTGTGAGGGGCAATCCCAGGGAGAAGAAGGGGGATGCGGCGGCGTTGTATGGGGTTGCTGGGGCGTTGCCGGATAAGAGTGTGGTTAGGGAGTTGGCGGAGGGGTTTTTGGATACGTTGTATAAGACGTGATATCATGGGAAGGCGAGAGCGAGTCAAGACCTATTTTATGACAAGACAGAGAGAGTCGGCATTCTGTTGGCAGAGTAGATTGTACGCATGTGCAATTGAGCTGAACGCCACCAGACAACCTTTCGACTGTCATCTGCCCGTCTGTCCACAAGCATTTATATCCCTCCCGTCCTTGTCGCAAATTGTTTCTTACACCACGTCCCACAAATCTGCCCTCCTATGCGTCCAGCTTCGCAGGAAATGTCCCATTCTCCCTCTGATCATCCCACCGCTCGCACCACGACGCTGGGCAGAGTGATTTGTAGGCGATGAAGAACTGCATGATCAATCAGCACATCATCCTTGTGTGTATACCCACCACCTCATCTGTATGGTAAGGATGCAGTACCTGTCGGCAAGGCTTAAAGTCCTCGCCCTTGGCGTTGATGCACTTGTGGTAGTCGACGTAGTTTTGCCAGCAGTGCTTCGTCTGGTTCTGGTTCGGGAAGCGGGCGTCGAAGCCAGCTGGTCGTGCTTGTTAGTAGGCGCTCATTGGGGTGCTGGGGGTTTGTGGTATTGCAGGGCGGCGCACCTGTGACGAACTTGAAGGGCATCGTTACTCGTTCGTCGTCGGACATTGCGGCGGTGTTTGGGGGGTGTTGGCTATGGTGGAAGTGGTGGTGGAGTGGCCAAGGGGACGTGGTGGTAGTGGTGGCGCTCAAAGGTGGTGGTCGTGAGGTCAATGAGAGAGCTTCCGCCGTCCAGTCGAGGAGGCTCGTGCACGCTAAGGATGCGACTCCTCCCCGAGCTTCACCACAGCCATTGTTCTACTGCTTTTAGAGCACTTCCACTTGGTCAGCTCCACTCAACAAGATGCAGACAACACGCTTCCTAGCAGCCACCATGCTGCGCCAACCCTCCGCCAGCGCAATGCTGCAAAAGCGAGCAGTCCCCATGCTCCGAGCGCAGCCAACGAGGAGCTTGAGATTGCAGGCCACGCCGCGCTTGAGGATGCCTTCGCCCGTAAGAACACCCATACATACCCTTCTCCAGGCTATATACCTACTAACAACATCATAGAAAGAAGAACAATCCGGTAAGACCCCCACCACCACCCCATACCGACAACAGCAACCCGAGAACAACACCTCCAACAGATAGCTTGCTAACATGGTTGCCAGCCCACACGGTCTCCCAACGCCTCCGAAATCTCAAGCGCATCCCACCGGAGCTGATCCCCCTGGGCATTGTGTTGGCCGTGGCGCTGGGAGCGGCCGGGTACAGCATCACGAATTCGCTGTTTAGGGACAAGACGTTGCGGTTGTCGAGGACGGGGACGAAGCATGACTAGGTGGGGAGCGGGTATTGAAAGTGAAATGGGCGTAGAATGAATGCTGAAGTGGGAGTCAGGGTCGAATTGGCACAAACGGAGTGACTGTGTATATATGCGAGGAAATACTAAAATCAGGTCACGGAGTACGGTCTGTCTTTCTCACCAATCGTGATCGATTTTTGGGCTGCTTTGCTACCTCATTTTTCTTCTGTGAGGACCGCAATTGACGCCTTCCGGATCAAGGGTAAAACGAGACGAAGGGAGTCTCTCCACCAGGGTGACGACTCTCGTGCTACTACACTGCCTCTCGTGCTCAGCAGCTGCCCGTCTGGATGCCGAAAACCATGAAACGAGGCACTTGCTCAGTAAAACAAAACCGCAGCCGACGATCGGAACGGGTTGCTGGCTTGGAAGGCTGTCGCTGTCGCACAGTTTCGATTTCGAGTGTCTACTCTAGAACAGAAATCCACTAGCCGCATGACTTCAGCCCCACGATGGTGAGATTGCACTCATCGACCTCAGTTCCGTTTGCAGCAGTCCAACTCTGACACCTCGAAACATGCAGCACCTCCATCGCGGCCGGTCGAGCTATCGCCCCCAGCAGCTTTGAACACCGACATAATCGGTTTCGATCCAGCTCCAAGCATCTCCCAGCATCACGCAAACGCCGTTCGGGCTACCAAGCCGCGACTGCTGAAGACACGGCTAATTGATATTCCCACGGCTCCCCGTGCCCATAGTAAAGTCCTCCAAGCCGGCAAAATCATCTTCCGCTCCGTCCTCAGCTTCAGTCTCTGCCGAGCTGGGCCCTTCATCCGCCGAGGATGTCGTTGTGTTGCTGGGATTTCTCGCTGGTGTGCTGGGATGCCGATCCTTCACGTACCCTTCCCTGCGCAGCACCTTCAGGACCACCGCGGCATCCTCAGCATGTTTCCGCACCTCTTCCTCCGTCCTATTATTCAGTCTCTCGCTTGCCTTACGAATCATGGCACTAAACGCAGCGCTAACCTTCGGCACCTGCGCGGAGAGTGGATTAGTTGGCGTGAATTGTCAAGCTGGAGGACCCATACCGGTTTCTCGTCCCCGAAGTCTAGCACCCTGGCGATTTCTTCGTCCGAATCGTCTTCCTCTTCGGTCGGCTGCGGGTCTGCCGCCGCCGTAGGTACGCTGTTTACGATCGTTACTGGCTACACATAAAGTCAGCAGGTTCAGCTTCGAATATCGGTGAGTGGAAGCTGCAAGTACCTTGGGCCCCGGGTGTTTACGAATCGTGTAGACTGTCCCCTCGCAAGTGTAGGTAGTGTTCGTGACTGGGAGGCAATAGGCGTCGAAGTATGTCTTGTCATCCTCATCGTAGCACTTGAAACGCATCGTCCTCGGCTGGTACCAGAACTCGTACCTGTGGCCATCGGTGGCTTCGAGCTCCAGAGGGTGAGTTATGACTCTGTTCTGGTTCAAGTGAGGGCAGAGGTGCTCGTCGCCTGCAGCATCCGCCGTGGCTAGTTGGAACGATATGTTGATGTCCATTATGAAGGTGGTTGTGTCGAAAGAAAAGGAGGAAGCTAGGAGAGACGGAAAGATATAGTGTTGCCAAGACGCTAAGATTTTGATCATGTGAAAGAGATGACTTTGGAAAGAGGTTGACCCGAAAAGATAGCAGGAAGGCGTCTTCTACCGGTTCGGGTTCGAACAGAACTTACAGAAGGGTTTGAGTCGTGCTGGCCAACAGGAACCGATCTGTCGTGAAGACCGTACCAGTGCAAGCTAAGAAATCGGAGTCGGTTCCAGAAAGGGTGGAGCTGGGACTTACACTTCGACCGGTATCGATCGTCTCAAGAGTACGGGAAGGCATGAGACCGCCAAGACTGGGATATCGATCTCGGGTCTTAACACCCTAGCATCTAGCATTCAGAAGCTTTTCAAGCCCTTCGAAGTCACACTCACACCGCCTTGCGCACCGTAGGGTTGGTTTGACATCGCGGCACCGAAAGTCCAATAGTCGACACGAGCCCAGTGCTGGCTGCCGACAACGATGTGCTGGGTAAGGCCAGGGAGGAGACAATCGAGTCCGATCAGCTCGCCACCTGGAATCGATGAACGGAATACTGGACGCTCTATTCCGTACGCCATACAGGTTGCCGATGTCCGGTCATTGAGGAGTCGTTTAAATATCGTGATTGACCATAGCTCTTGTAGAGGCCGGCGCGGAAGCACTATTGACGAAAACTAGGGTGGACGGGCTAAAGTATACCATCCTTCGACCGCGTGGTAGACGAGTGAAAGCGCCGATGAGGACGACATAAGGACGAGGTCATACAAGAACTCGATGTGATACATGTAGTCGGGTGAGGTCTGCCACTTCTTATTGCCGGATAGTCCCGCCACTAGCGCGAAGTCTAAATCTCGAGCCCATCTCTCCTTGTCCCCTACCACGCTACCATACTATCGACGGAATGCTATCGTCAATGTTTCAGGGCAGCGGAGATCCCTAATGACTGCATACGCGGTTTCATACTTAGAGCGAGCGAAGGACAACGACAGCGCACTCAAGCACAGTGGAAGATCCTTACGACCTACCATCGACGCCTCTCTCAGACACAACGGAGGAGACGGGCACTGCAGCTCCTATACTGCAGTAGCAGCATATCCAGCACTCAGCCTGAGAACAGGCCTGCACTCAGAGGGTTAGGTTGTGTCATGGCCGCTCTTTCTATTCTGTCATTCTACTCTATCTTCCAGAACGAAGTCCTACAAGCTCATTAGATGACAATCGATACCCCCAAAGTATCACGGACCATTCACGACCAGGTCTATCACATCGCTGGTGGCGATCAATGCTTCGTCTTTGCCGGGCCGGCCAACTATCTGCACTGTGATGGGGTGATTCTGCCAGATCTCTGGATCATCTACAAACATTGCATTAGCGAGGGTCCACAAACAGTACAGTGGACCGACTCACATATCTCCCAGTTCTTCCGATCGAACGGATTGTCTCTTGGCTGGTATGCCATATCTTTGGGATCGTCTGTCGAGTTGATCTTGAAATCTTTGACTGGCATGATGATGGAAGGGTAATCCCTGCGTCGCCAGAGCTACGTCAGCATGATGGCTTTGGAAACATACCTAGTTTCTTACAAGAGATTAAAAATTGCTGTATAGCCCCACCAGACTGGAAAGTCGTGTGGTACGCCTGCCATGGGTGCGCAAGGACACACGACGCAGTCCATGCCCTTCGCATCCCAGGCTATTTGGATAGCTGCTTTGTAGGATGCTTGCAGTGTATTGTGCTGAAACAGTTCAGGCACTGTAAGCTCCCTCGTCTTAAAGACCTTCAGATTGTGCTCAAACTGAGGGATCATAGGCTCGTTCGCTGCTGCCAAGATGGCTTTGTGCTCGGCGGCACCGGTCTGATAGTAGAGAGCCTGTGAAGCGTTCTCAGCATTTTGACCAGATTCCATCAAGCAACGTACACTGCCACAGATCTCCTGTACTTACCCACGTGGTGAGAGCAGCCTCCCATGCGTCAAATGGCAACACGAATTCGAGCACTTCGTGTCCAGCTCTCTCGAACTTTGTAACGGTCTCTCGTAGCGCTCGCTTCACTGGCGGATGTGGATCGACCACCCCATCCGAGGAGAGTATGCCAATGCGGAGCTTTCGGGACACGGGAGATATCTCCGTCCACGACCCGGGGACAGTCGTTGGCTCGAACGGCAAGGTCGGGTGAGTAAGTATGAGCTTTGTGAACAGCTTGAGATCTGCCATGTTATGGCAGTTCGGACCCGCAGACACCTTGATCGACGTATTACCAGGTGCTACAGCGATCATCCCATTCCGTGGCACTCTTTCGGCAGTCGGGCGCATACCATATAACCCATTGAACGCAGCTGGAGCCCGGATGCTTCCGCCAATATCAGTCGTGATCGGAGCCGCAGGCTCGCCTTTTAGAGCACACAGAACCCCGTCGCCTCCTGAGGAACCACCAGAGCCGAAGGCGGAGTTGTGTGCGTTGAGTGTTCTGCCCCATAGATTGCTGACAGTCTCGAGAGCCATGCCTGACTGCGGCATTGTTGTGCGGCCGAAGAAGATGGCACCGGCATCCCGCATGATCTTGACAGGCGACGAATCGATCTCAGAGACTGGGCGATCCGCCCACGCAACCCATGCCATTGTCGTTACTTTGCCTTTGACATGCATGCTGTGGCACAGTAGTGCTTGTCAGTGCAGATCGACGGGCTAGCTAAGAGCCACTCACATATCTTTGACCGCCATCGGAAGGCCATGAAGCTCTCCAACAAGCTTTCCGGATCTTGCGAACTCATCGTCGATTGCTTGGGCATATGCTATACCCTCATCAGGAAAGAAGTCCGTCAAAGTATTGCACAGCTGGTGGATGACAGCCGCTCTCGCACAAAATGCTTCGGTAGCCTCTCTGGCTAAGAGGTGGCCTGACTGTATCTGTCTCAACAATGGTATTGCTGATAGTTCTGTGATTTCGAGTTGTCGTTCAGTCAAGATACCACACTTCGGGATGAATGCAATAGCGCGGCCGCCGTATCCAGCCTTCATCTCTGCACTGAGTCGCCATTTCGATGGTATCGCATCCAGTACTCTCTGTTGCGCTCGAGCGCCTATCGTTCGATAATCTTCAACGTGGTTCTCCATTGTTTCCAGGCGTGAGAACCTGCCGAATACGTCGACACGGATTCGCTCGAAGTGATGCGAGGTCCGTTAGTTGACTACTCGTCACACCGCAACGCTACGATCAATGAGTATCGCGATAAGAACTGCGTGATTGCCGAAGTCTGTCAGCCGAACACCCCTCTTTGCTGCTGATCGTTCGGTCGTGTTGGTAACATCGCAATTCCATGGCTACATCTACATGCTCGCAAGGTTCGGCAAGAATAACAGCAGCAAGACGACTGGCTCCAATGGAAGCTGGGTACACTGAACTCGTCCGAGCCTGAAAGCCGGGTAGTGCTGTTATCGATCACAAACTGTGACACTCTTTGAACAGCCTTCCTGCCACTGTGTAGTCTGCAAGTTGAGGTACATGAAGTCTTCTACTCTCATATCACATCTTCGCCTTGTTAAGAGCAAGTAACACTTCCTGAGCACCCCTCTCACCTGAGCGCACCGCACCCTCCATATATCCTTTCCACTCGAAGGCCGTCTCTGTCCCTACAAAATGGATCGGACCTGACGGAGCTCTCAATACGTGCTCGAAGCGTGTGAGCTGTCCTGGCCCCATGACTGGGCATGGGCATCCTTGACTCCACTGCTCATTCTGTTGCTGTTTAGTGACGATCGTAGTTATGGTTCAACGCAAGCTCTCACCTGCCATATCTGCTCGACAATCTCGATCGGGTCTTCCATCTGTGCAAAAGGGCTGTACAGCTTTTGCAACTGGTCTAGAACTGCTTGATCACGATCTTTGCGCGAAAGCTTCATCCATTCACGAGCAGGCTCGCCCGCCGTAAAGCAGGTCAGCGAATAGTGATTGTCAGCATCTACGCTCGAGTCCCTTGTAACAGCGAACGGTCCGTGGCAGGACTGTGCGAGACCGCAGAGATCGTGCTTTCTCCACCATGGAGAGTTGTAGAAGACGATGGATTTGCAGTAGTCTCCGAGAAGTGTAGATTGAGACAATTCCAATTTGTCTGCAGGTAGTGGTGGGTCGAAAGTAATCTCCTTGTAGAGTGGTGTTGGAACTGAGACGACGACCCTAGATGCGTTGTAGACGCCTCTCGCGGACACCACACGAACACCTCCAGGTATTTGTTCGATGCGTCTCACGGGCGACATCAACGCCATTGAATCGGGCGGAAGCTCATTGGCGAGACCTTTGCTGAACGACTGAGTGCCTTGAGCCACTCGGAGATACTGGCCACCATCCTTCAGATCTGACCGCATCTGGAGGACGAGGGGACGACATGTCAGTCAATGACTCAACTGTCTCACGTATCATGGGCTCACTCAAAGGCACACTCACGAGCATGTATCCACCTCCGGATTTGCAGTAATCCAGAAAATACAAAGCAGAAATTTCTGATGGCTCAACCCCAAGCATTGCACGAGATCCAATGGTGAGAGAATTCAATGCATCCTCACTCGAGGGATTATGCGATCTGACCCAATCCTCGACGGTGATGTTGTCCAGGTCTGCCCTCACCGACTTACCAGACGCTGTCGGTGAAGTGATGTCGATCTGCTGACATGTGGCCTCAAATATGTCTCGAAGACGAATAACTTCGTCTATACGTGCTTTGTCGTCAGCATCTGAGAGCAGCTGGCCGTACGGGTGAGTCTTGCAATTGCCGATCCCATGGTCCACAACGATACTGCCCTTGGTGTTCTGGACTATCAGGTCGAGGCCGAAGCGTTGAGCTAAGTTAAACATCCGCACCTGGTTCGTATCGTTGATCCATGCTGCACCGACATCGCACACGCTTCCTTGAGCTGGCACAGAGTACGTCTTGCCACCCACTCGATCACGAGCCTCGCATACTTTGACTTTCAATCCAGTCTTATGAAGATCAACAGCCGTCTGCAGTCCACTAAGGCCAGCTCCGACTACCACGACGTCGACCGTTTCAGTCACGTGTTGAGGGACGGCGGCCGTAGCTTCTACTTCGAATATTATCCCGGGAAGGGCCAGCTTTGTAACAGGTATCAATGTCGTTGCTGGTCTGTGGGTTTTGAAGCAGTCGAGATATGGCTGCCTATGTCGAGGATTTTGGTGATCGTAGTCGACGATGTAGTACGTGAGGCGTAGAACATCTTCCATTCGGGCACCAGCTGAATCGAGACAGCGGCGTAGGTTGTGAAAGGCTTCCCTTATCTGTTCGACAGGATCTGCCGGAATGCTTCCATCTGTTTTCCGCCCGATCTGGCCTGCAGGAGTAATGATATTCACGTTGCCGGTGGAATGTGTTACGTGCGAGTAAAAGGGCGAAGGGTCGACCTTATACGGCTTCAGTATAGTGGCGCCGCCAGGCATTTTGCGAGATAGCGGATCCATGCTTGTGACGATATCCTCCCGTTCTGTGATTCTCCAATGTCGACCTGGATGAAGTTGGTGTATACACCCCTCCAGCCTGTGGAGGTGAGATTTCGCGCTATGGAGAGCTTCTGCTGAGAGCTCGGATCCTTACAGCTCAATGCAACAATTACAGCTCAATGCAACAATTAGATCCCAATCTAATGCTACCGGAAGCAGAGCAGAACTCACCATGTACGGCATTCTGAGCGCACTATGCCGTTCTGAAATTTTAGCGTCCACTACATAATTGCTGCGTTGTCTGAAGACGGCTCCTTGATGGTGGCCTTACACAGAGCTCTCGCACTGCCCCGGCGCTTGCTAGAGAACAACCAATTAGTACCATTGGTACCTGAACGAGGCTCACTATCGCAAGCAAGCCCTAGCCTTGATAGTCCAATGGGTTCCAACAAGAAGTGCATCTCGACTGGATGCTCGGGAGAGGATTGCCTTGGGCCGTGGCCCCGCACAAACTTGACCTCGATCTCGCCTTCAGCTCGGCCTTGCATTACTAATTTGAGGGCCGCCATATATAACCAGCGTTGAAGGGCTCGGTGGTAATGTTGTTAATCGCTTTCGAAACAAACACCGCACCCACCAAGATTTTACCATGTCCGAGCAAATGAAGGGCGCCGCGGTTGAGGGACTTCCTCCCTGTAAACGCTACATCGCGACCCATGATAGCAACGGCATAAGTGTCTATGCGGATTCGCCAGAGCAGGTATTCAACGGTATACCTGGTGGAGGAGGGGTGGCTAGGTCGGTCTCGGACAATAGGGTCTTGCAATCGCGAGCTGACTTCAATCTAGATCGTACTCGGTCAGCTCTGTCCCTGCGAATCTGACCAACGATGAGGACGTCAAAGCCTACCGAGCAGAGGAGGGAGCCACAAGTTATACTCGGTAAGCAAATTTTGCACAACTGCAAGGAAGAGCTGCTGAAGATTGATTCCGAAGGCGAGAGATTGTCAACCCGGAGCCCGGTGCCAACCTTCTGGTGATAGACCTCGCTCCTGGTGCGATTAGCGCAATGCATCGAACAGTTTCAATTGACTTCTCAATCTGCGTCATCGGTACTATCGATCACGAAGGTAAGAACTGATGGGACAAATGGTACTCGTTGACAGCTGAGTACGGGTCTCAACTTACCTAAGACATTGCTAATCCTTCACCCTTCTGTTCTGTAGTCGACAGCGGTGACAAGGTTCGGTTGTATCCTGGTGTAAGTTATCGTGACCCACAAGGTTCGTTTTTCCTTAGGAAGGCTGATCTCTTGGTTTTAGGATCATATCGTGCAACGTGGAACCAATCATGTGCGTACGCGCGGGCGCGTTCTGCTCACGAGCTCGAGACTGATAATTCCTTTCTTTTCTAGCGCTGGTCCAATCCGTCGAAGACGGAACCAGCAAGGTTTGTGGCCACAACACTCCCGTGCATCCCTTTCGACATTGCCGGCAAGCAGCTGGAGGAGCTCCATATTCCAAGCGAGGAGTGGGACAAGTCGGTGTCGAAGATGTAGCGGATCTATCATTTATCTACAGGTTATGGTTCGTCAACAAATCCATAGGCAGAAGCAACGCTCGCTAGCGTCTCTTCGTGCTACCGTTGGTATGCACACTTCCGTTCAGAGTACCGCCGTCCGCTTTCTGCTTCCGCGCGGCGTCCTCGAGTACGGACTTCGCCGGCCAGCAGAACCCGCGACCATGGCTCTCATCGTGATCTTCGTCGGTCAGGAATTCGATCATTGCGATGAATGTGTATGCCGCAATAGCGGTCAATACGTGCCACCATCCGTGCAACTCAAGCAGGATACCCCAGGGGTAGCCCACTGCGTGCTTCATGCGTGTCACCATCGGACAGAGATGTACATCGATGTTCCAGAGGAAGTATGCAAGGAGTGCTGTCGCCGTGCCAAAGCTCGCGAGGTTCGTCATCTTCCTTTTGATAGCATCATTTGAGATTGCATGGATGATCTTGCGGGTCTTCCATACCACAACAAGCGTCAACAATAGAAAGAGGATAGCGTGCAATAAAAATTCGTCCGTCACACAGTGGTATATCTTTGGGCACAGATGTCAGCGATGGGAAGCGGCCCCGAACGGGCATAACTGTACAATCATGAATGCTTCGAGGCAGTGGTATTCGAGAGATGGGGCCGCGTGATTAGAGGGTCAAGGGGATTCGACTTCAGGGATATCGGACAGAATGATATTTTAGAAAGACTTACGATGAAGGCTGTAAGTCCGACGACGATGAACGTGGCGATTCGGCGTTGGGCGTCCTTTGGCTTTTGGTAACAGAAGATCTTTATCAGAACGCAGCCCATCGCGAAGTGCATGGACATCTCGTCCGCTTCGGAGTCGTTAGTCGATTGAAGCCACAACGGAGCCACTTACTGACCCATCTGTGCCTTTCGTCCATGAGGAGAGCCTGTCAGCGGTTGTCTCTCGAGTCTCAGGATAGTGTGCTCACGTGATAGTTCAGAACGGTGTGATATGCGGCGCTTGCAACACCAACACCTATCAGTCCCCAGTAAGGAATCGTGGCGATATCGAAGATGCTGTTGTTTCGTTTCGCACGAATAATGCCCTGCAGACCGTAGGCAACTCAGAGTCCAGTGTCAGCACGTACAGGGCTATCAAGTGCGTCGATGAACATACGGTACGTCAGGTTGGTCAGAGTGTTGAAGAACTCGGCGATGTATGTGGTCACGATGTAGTCCTGGAGGTCGTTAGCAAAGAACATGCCTTGGGGTACGTCGCTCGCGTACCTCTTCACAGAAACTGCATTCACTCCGTCAGCTACGTCCGCTGACAATATATTCGACCAAGATAGACTGACTTCATATGCGATGATGGCGCGCCCCAGAAGGGTTCGTGCGGTGCTCCATACAGCACACTCAAAGGCCAAGACATGGTGAGGTGAGGTACGCCTTCAACGAATTCGAGGACTGTAAATCGTCTCACAGAGGCGAGCCGAAGGTCTACGTGGTTTGGTCTTGGGATATACCTTGAGAAAGGAAACTTGTACGGAGTAGAGTTGCCTAACGCGAATTAAGTAGACGCTAGGGAGCGCGTTTCGCACGTCCATTTTATTACGGCCTTACGTCAGCAGACTTTTAATCAATTTGGCAAGGACTCTGGCATGTCGGTGTCCCCAAAGACGCTCTGATAGGTATATGTCTATCCAGCCTACACACCTCGTTACCACAATTTGATGGCTTGCTCGGGTTTGCCGTCTCAGTCCACCGGCCTTGCGTCCCATCTGGTCTACCTTCTCTCGCAGGCATCCAGTACTCCCATGATACCGACCAAGGCGCTTGCAGTGTCGAACAACCATGGCTCTCGGCAACCTGCTGCCAGTCGACAGTTGTCAGGTTTCAATCCATCTTGAAAAACCTTCGAGTCAAGCAAGCCAACTGATGCTTTTCCTCCGAGACGTCCCAAAACCCAAGTTCTTGCTTGTAGAACCGAGCTCCTACGTCCGGTGAGGTAACCAGAAAGGTCCTTCTCATCGCTGGAAAATTTTTGAATACCTCGTCTACACATTGCACAACCCATTTGCCCAGCGCCTTTCCACGGTATTCTGGCACCAAAAATACGTCTGTCAGGTAGGCCGTAGTGATCCTATCTGTGACAAGACGAGCCATGCCAATCTGCTGCAGTCGCTCCGAGTCTCCCGCGTCAATGGCGGGCGATGGTGTTCGTGGCGAGTCCGGAGTTTCTGCACTGCGGGCTGGAGGGATAGCAGGCAGAACTTTGTACAATCCCAATGTTACAGAATTCTCCAGCAGACTCTCAAGTACAGTTCGATCGAGAGGCTTGGCCCAGTATGTGTCTTCCGATGCAAACGCCGCTTGGACGAAGTCACGAGAGACAAGCTCAAGGCGTGTGGACACAAGGTAATCCTCTTCCGCGACTGTTTTCGTCCAGTCCTGCTTTGATATGTCTGTGGCCATGTTGTGGTTTATTCCCCGGTAAATGCCTTTCAGTGTATGTGTTGATGTTCCAGAAGTTTGTTTGAATTGAAGCAAACGAACGGCAGGTCGAAAGTTGAAGTCGATGATGACTCAACCCGCAAGGAAAACCGTCAAATTCCTAGTGCAGACACATGAAAGAAGGAGATTATACTGTACTATTGGTGAATGTGTCTATCTCGACACTTTTTAGACAACACTATCTTCAAGTATGTCCTGTATCTATGTCTACACATATCTTTCTAGATGACTTGTCTTAGACCTTGTGTCGTGCCACCATCCAAACCGCGACTCGATGGGGTTGAATTCCCAAGGTCATATTGTTTCCGGCAACAGTCCTTGACGATTGATTGGAATATGTCTCAATGGTACTGCTCGTGCCGTTCATCGAAGTCACCGGCCGGAATATCTCCATCGAAGCAGTTCTGGGATCTCGGTATCCTCGGCGCACACTCAGTGATCCTTCACTCCAAGCATGTGGCAGCGACTGCCTATCACTCGATCACACCATCCCGATTCTCAACGTCGATACCGCACTGTCCTGGGTGCGGACATGCTAGAGAGGGAGTCACATGAATTTGCCAGTACTTGGCAATATCCTTGCTCATGGTCTCCTTCCTCTTCTCACTTCGTACATCCTCATCGTAATTCGGATGCGTCACGTCTTCAGCAAGCACACCAGTCCGATGTCCGTCCTCCAGATAGCGCATGAACTCCTCACCGACCTTCACATACTGCATCACGCCTTGACGTACGTCAATCGTGGAGCCCGTGGTCCAGGAGAGGAGCATCGGCTCGATAAGAGGTGCGTCTGTAACGGATGGATGCGAGGTGCCTTTCGATGTCATAAACCAGGCTTTTGGGTTTTTCGGGTCCTCCTTGTTGCGCATGACCTTCTTGACAAGGTCCTTGACGACATCAAAGTGAGGACGTCCTTCGAAGATCGAATGTCGAGCAGACCAGGACTGTGAATGAATCACGACGATCGGGACATCGATGTCGTCGTTCAGGTGGCCAGAATGCTTGCCTGGGTCGAGGATCAGGCCACCGACGAAAGGCCGCACATCGTTTGGTGCACCTTGCAAAGCTTGGAGAGCCGTCGTTGCGCCGTACGAGTGGCCGGCAACTACGACCCTATTCATGTTCAATCGCCCTCTCCATGCTGCAAGTTCTTCGCCTTCACCACGAGCGTTCGAATGGTATACGTCTTTGCCGTACCCGTCGTTGATCTGCCGCATAACCCGAACAGTCTCCTCGATCTCAGCCTCTCGCATAGCAATCTGGGTCGTCTTGAAGTCGGATGTCTCGGGCTGCGGATCCAACATGCTCTCGCTGATATGGTACACGTCTCTGGTCGTTCCGTCCTTAAGGGTGACGCTGCTACCTGGTCCACTTCCGTCCCTGTGTTCAATAGCTGCGACCACGAATCCAAGCGAAGCCAGTTCGCCACACCACTGAGTATAACTCAAGCGAGAAGAAGCCATGCCGTGGCTGAAAACGATTACAGGAAATGTCGGCAAGCCATCGTTCTGGATCGGTATCTCTGTGCTGTACTCTGCTTGACTGGGTGTCGCGCCATAGATCGATGTATCCACTTCCGCTGGCACAACGGTAGAGCCAATGAGAGTCCATAGAGCCCAGCTGAAGACGCTGTTTACAAAGCCATTGTTGATACCCGCGAAACGAGCGTATCCCTCAGCGTGCTGGACAAATCGAACGTTAGCTTTTTGCGCGTAGAATAGCGATAACTTTACTCACCTGGGAGATATTCGGAACCCATGGATGATGTGGTTTTGACGGTTTGAATGCCTCATCCACGGCCGGATAGTAGAGAGAAAAGAGGACTGTATCTAGATCGAATGCTGGTTTCTGCGTATCCTTGAAAAGCAGATCGCTAATCTTCCTTTTCTCGATCACAGCCGTTTCGATATCAACTACCCCAACCTGATATGGTCCAGAGTAGTTGGGTAGTTTGCTGCTGAAAAATGGCATGTCGAACAGATAGCAGATCACCACGTAGAATGCGACTGCAGCAACTAACACCCTCTTTATCGTCCAGCGCGGACGATGTCTAGTCGCAAGCATTGGGTGCAGGATGCGAGCCGATTCCGAATGCGGCAGGAACGGGCGGGTGGAGTGATATGTCACCTCGCCGCAGCAGTCTCGCGAGACGTGCGAAATAATTGGGAGTCGTAGATGCCAGAAAGAAGTAGCAAGGTACGATGATGACTCCAAATGTACCATTTTGACTCAGCCCCACGGCCGCGAGTAAATTGATGAGATGGAAACAAAGTTGAACATGACGCTGACGCAGTCGTCCTCGCCACCAAAAAGTCGTTCGGCCCGCGGCGCCCGTGGGACGACCTTGCCCGCTTATCGCCGTCCCGACCTCGCCAGCATTGGACTTCGTCGTACGACGTCTTATTAGCGGCGTTCAAGCGCACGAAAGAACACCTGAAGAAGGCGATGGTACACGTGAGAACGATGTTCTGCGACCGCACACACGATGTCGCCCATTGTGGTCCCGTACCGTTGGCATATACCGATAGAACTTGCGACAACACTCAATCCTCCGCCCCACGGACCAGACTTGGGATGAAGTGACTAACAACGATCAGGTCATCAATTGCATCAGCACCGCCCTCAATTCCAGTCCCCATCTAGTATGGTCGCTTCCCCTCTTCCCTGCGCTTCCAACAAGCCCTCAATGGTCCACGGCTTGTAGACCAGTCCTTTTGGCGTGTTGGTATTCTGAAAAGGAGTACCATGTTCGAGGTGCGCAAGTGCCTGATGGTAGTTTTCCCAAGCATAGCGCTCAGGATCGTGCTCGAGCATCCACTTGCCGACACGGACGAGCTTCTTCTTGGGGTCTTCGCCATCCTTGGCTTTTGTGCTTGCTTTGCTTCGATTCACGACTCCGAACGCCTGCAAACACGAAACACGCTCGAATCGCAACAAGTTGTGCACTCGAGTCGCGTTAGGCACACTTTGCCGGTCGCCAGCAATTAAGATGCACGCTGCAAGACTTGCGGCATCTTCGATCGCCTGGGTTGCTCCCTTTCCTGAGCTCGGGAGGAACGTGTGTGCCGCATCTCCAAGCTGCACGACACGAGCGGCCGGCGAGGTCCACTGGGGTTGTGGATCCCTCCACATGAGTTTCCAGTCAACAAGCTGGTCGTGCGGGATCGTTTTGATTACACGATCACCGATATCCGACCAACCCGGAATGGTCGAAGTGAACTTCAAAACCTCGTCTGGATGAACCCTGTGCGCCCACGACTCCTCTATAGTTCCAGTGTCCTGTGTAACGTCGGGATAGCGGATGGCTGAATAGCCGAGGGTGAACGCACTGGATGTTGGATTATCACCTGCATCTCATCTTGATTTCTCCAGAACATCGCTTGCATGTTCGGCCTTGTCGTAGGCATTAGCCAGTGCAGTTGCACAATAGGGCGGTTTTTGACTTACCCTACCCAGAGCTCAACTACTGACCTTCCGTCCCCACGTAGCTGAAATCTGTCTGCCACCACCGGATCCTTCAATGCCAGTTCGACAGGGTACGCAGTCCTGAAGATAGCATCCCCAGAGCTCACCGCTGGAACAGGCATGCCGGCGACTAGGTTCTAAGACGTAGTGCGGACCCCATCAGCTGCAACGACCAAGTCCGCTTCGTGGCGCGGGCCGTTCTGTAAGACGACACCACCGCAACCAGCCTGCTCGTCCTCGAAGAAGTCCACTGCTTCCATCCCATACTCCACGCTGAGACCTACTTTGCCCAACTGATCGTGCAATATTGCGTGAAACCAAGGCCGTGAGTGGCGGTATATTCGAGGGGCGTTGGCCGGATCGGAAGTCAACGCAGAGAACTCCATTGGCGGCATGAGTTGCTTTCCATTGTGTTTGCAACACGAGACCATCAGATGGTATGCAATCGCTTCATTTTTGTGCCGCAACTCCGGCCAATTCTTGAACGCATCGATGGCAGAAGCTCCGATGGTGAACGAGTCGCCTATTTGCTCAATTAGCCAAGGTTAACACCAGGTTGGATGTTCGCTGTAGCCACCAGTGGTCACAATGCCTTGGCTTCTCTCAAAGATCCGGACGTCGCAGCCTACCCGCCAGCACTGCGCTCATCATTAGTATCAGGTCTGCCGCATCTCCGGGTCAGTGACTCACCTCCAGGGCAGTCATCAAACCACCAACGCCAGCGCCAGAGATGAGGACAGAGAGTCCGTTGGGCGGGCTTCGTTTCAGTACCTGCGGCGCCGCGACAATATCTGCGGGGTTGGGGGAAGACATAATGCTGAAACTGGGAATCTGATGGTGCGTTGGAACAAGAAGACTTGTCTTGGGATCCCTACCGTCTATCGTGGAGGAGTGCCATTTATATGGCAATGCGGTTTGCTCACATTGGCTCAGTAACGCTTTTACGGGCGTGTTGTTTCGCGGCGCAGGAGAGAGTGAGGAAGTATCGACCACCGTTCTGTGAACTTCTTAGCTCTAAATGTTTGCGAAATTGTTGCCATTGCTTCAAGCAGGACCAACCACCAGAGTTATACAGTGCCCTAGGACCAACGAGGCACGTTGTAACAAGCACCGGCGCCACTTTGAAAGTGCCGGTCCGCTTTGGTGCCGAATTTGCGCGGATGTGACTCGACCGCGTCACTTATGCTGCACAAGAGTGGAGGAAAACCCAATGGAAAACTTCTGCTGCCGGCGCCCAGTTTTCGAAGTGCCACAGAGAGGTGAAACTCGAATCAGCTTTGATTCATCCTCAACCTCAGGCGGCGATATCACCAGTAAAAGAGCGTTAGTTTGTCATTCCGGTCGTTCCAGTCATACCAGCAACTCTCCCAGCTGCCGCACTTCCACCACCAATGCCACCAACTTTCTCCGAGTGTGTCATAGCCAACATATCCTTGTACTGGTGGATCACGCTTCCGTCCACGGCTTCGTCGAAGACGTCGACCTCTGTCTTTGCGAAATTGCGTGCGCTGATCTTGCGCTCGAAAAGAAGATCCAGCTCCGCGAAGGTCCTGCCTCTGGGCTCCGGAATGCGGAAGTAGGTGTAGACGATACACAGGAAGCAGAGCCCGGCCCAAAAGAAGGCCGTGTAGTTCTATATGTACAGGTCAGTAAGATGTTTAATTATCGCCATTTGTGAAATCAAACCTACACTCCAGTTCCATGCCGATGGGTTGATCATGTACGGTGTCAACACATTCGTGATGATGCCGACAATGTTGTATAAGTTTCGACCAAGAACGACAGTCTTGATTTGCAGTCGTCGCGTGGACAGCTCGGCCACGAGCGAATAGCACACGGTGCCAACAGTCAGCTGGTAGAATAGGGCCCAGACGATCATGATACTGCCCGTGGCCAATGCAGCTTCGTCGCGATGCGCTTCCGGGACCAGACCGAGGAAGCCCATGATGAAAAGCATTGAGAACAGCCCACAAAGGCCATAGAGGTACAGGGTTCGACGACCAATGCCAAAGCTCATCAAGCACCAAGCGCCAATCGTGCCCACGACGTTGATCGCATATTGCCCAAGAGCGAAGCTGTAGCTCGATGAAGCGGGCAGCCCGGCGGAGTTGAGGAAGTAGGTGCTGTAATTGCTAAAGGCATTCCCGGATAAGTTTTGGATGGCCCAGCACATACAGACAATTTCCGTTCTTCTCAGATCCGTACCGCGGAAGCAATCGAAGTAAGAAACACCTTTAGTAATCTTCTCCTCGAGGGCCGTGGTGTGGACCATCATCGCAATAGTCTCGTCGGCATCAAAGTCGGTTTCGCGGTTCTTGGAGGTGAGACGCAATAAAGCCTTCTTTGCATCTTCGATACGGCCCTTGCGCACAAGCCCTGTATGAGGCGATCCCGTCAGTCGTCCGAAGTTGTCACGGTTGCAAGGTGGAAGGACTTACACCATGGTGATTCTGGTGCCATTGCGATCCCGATGATCAAGAACGGTGGCCACATCCATTGTAGAGCGTACGGGATTCTGTACGCCCACTGGTCATCGCGGCCTATCATTGATTTGATGACGCCAATACCTGCAATGAGCAATGGTGTCAGCCAGAGCTATCTTGCAACCAGCCTCGGCGAGTAAAGATGGAGGAGGAAGGAGCGCAAAATTACCGATTAGCTGGCCGATGCCCCAGCATGCATTGACGTAAGTCGTTAGGTATCCACGAAGCGCTACAGGACAGACTTCCGAAGCCTGCTCGCTCACAAGAATCTTGTGTCAGCGGAATCTCGAACTCGAAATGGCTGTACCCATCAGACGTACGTAGGTAATAGTCAAGGTCTGGAATACACCCCACGGCACTCCGCATAAGATCTCTGCAGCAAGCAACGCATTGACGTTCTGCGCAGTGAAGAAGATTGCCGTGAAAGCCGCGATCAGGACCAAGCATGCCATAACAGTCTTAGTAGGTGTTAGCACGAATGGTGGCGAATTGAGCGGGATAGGGTATAGCCTACCTTACGGTAGCCAATGCTCTCGGACACCCAGCCGTTGATGAATAGACCAATGATCTCGCCGACAGCGGCTCCATTCGACAGCCCTGCCTGCCAGCGTGCCGGAACCTGGTACGTTCCGTCGCTGGTCAAGACGCCATACTTGCGGTTGAAAGGATCAAACGCGTAGAAGTTGTTGACCAGACAAACGTCGTAACCTGAGCAACACAGCCATCAGTGTCTTGGAAGTCAAGAAGTAACCAGTGGTAGATATTATACCTTCCATGGCGATGCAGGTGGAGATCAGTACCGACCAGCCAATGGCTTTGGGGTACAGGCGAATGCCTTGCCATAGCGACATCTGATGTTCCTTGTCAGAGGCCGCTTTGGCATTGAGAATGGTCTGCTTCATTGTATCGGTCGGCTTGAGCTCATCGTCAGCTGGGAAGTGCAACGGCCCTCCCTTCTCCTCGATGGGGTCCTTTGCCTCATGCTGGCTGTGGTTGTGAGCACTGCCCACAGAGCTCTGGTGCGCCATGCTGGGTTTTCTTGGTAGTCGATGAGATGGGAGAAGTAGATGCAGGAATCAGCGTTACATTTGAAAATCTGCACTCGGTATATCTATACAGCGTACTCGGGGAAGAGTGGGGTCGACGCGCCATGTCCACGCGACCAAATCGGCCCGACAAGGTGAGCAATGGAGAGTATTCAATCGCCGACATGCAGCTGCAGGGCTCGCGGAAGATCTCTCCCTTCTATCGCGAGGGCCATCGGAGTGCCTGGGCCATCCGTGGGCTTGCTGGTTCCACTTGAAGGACTGCTTCGGAGTTGAGGAGGTGAGTGCGCCCGGATAAACTATGCCGACCGCTCCGAACGGCGGAACGCTCGGACATCCAAAGTCGTCCCCGTTGCCCTTTGCGATGTTCAACCACTCAGAATGCAGCAAGTGCAAACAGAACACCATAAAATAGGACCACAAGGACTTCAAATCCTCCAGCTTTTTCACCGAAATCGCACAATAACACAAACAAAGACTCTACGCGAACTCACGTTCCGGACATCAAAATCATCACATCACCACTCACAAAAATCAGCATGGCTACCAACGGCAACACCAATAGCAAAACCAACGGTGTCACCGTCCCAGTCAACGACACCACCGCAGGATGGAACCCCGACTTCCGCGACCAGGTTGTTCTAGCCCTCCGAGACAACGGTGGCCTCAATCGCATCCAATCAATCATGCGCCAGCGTCTCGATGAATCCGGATGGACTGAGGACTTGAAGAAATATATTACTGAATTGTTTCGCAGTGGCAAGGCAACTACCTACGACGAAGCCCACGCCCTCGTCATGAAGCGTGTCAACGGAGACGAAGGCGCATCTGCCGCTCTCACCCCCGAGCTCACTATTCCGGACGACGCTAAGCTAGGTGGCGCGGAGGCAGTGAAGAAGGAGTTGAGAGAGGTCGTAAAGCCAAAGAAGTAGCTTGACTTCTTTACGATGATATTGGAATCAGTTCGCTTATCAGAATCTGGATAGCGCGAGCGGAGCTGGTGGTGGCCATGCCAAAGATGGCGCTTCTTCTGATGCTGCGCAAACGACTCAGCTACCAGCCGACTCTGCGGCTACGAAGCCTGACGCTCCCGTGCAGTATGTCGCTGCTCCGGTTCCTGGCACGGTGCAAAGCGGTAATGATAAGTCCGTCGCATTAGACGGAGGCCATGCTGCGCAGACGAGTCAGTTGACGCTGGTATCTGCAAATACGGACTCCAAGGTTCCAACGCAGCAGTCTCGTCACACCCCCGGAAAAATTGGCACTCAGCAGAGCTGTAATTATGAATCTGGCACTCAGGAAAGACCGCAGGCATCATCAGGTGGGTCTGGAAAGAAGAAGCGTGACCCTGGACTGAATGGAGGGTACTGGACTCCCAAAAGTGTTTACAATAAGCGGGTTAGTGACGCATGATGCGATGTGTGCCTGCTTCACGCTGGCGAAGCATAGCTCGATGGACTTCGCGAGGGCCCTGGTAGGCTGTACAGGATTCGAAGGTGGAGAGTCATCGTTCGGGGGCGAAAGGAAGCTGCGAGGTGGAAAACAGCAGAGCTTTTGGTGGCATCGGTTGAAAAAAAGGTACGAAGGAGGATAGAACCAGCAACCTTTCGTTGGTGTTATCGCTCACTTCGCTTTCATTTGACTTCATACACTAACCGAAAGCCGATGTCCAAACCCGCCTGCAAAGCATCGTATTGCCACGTCCTACGGTCAGACGCCTTCGTGCAGAGGGCTCAAGTAGTGGCTAAAACAATGCTCACCTCAGTAGCGCGGGAAATTTAAACTTCGGCAAGGCGGAGTCGAGACTTGGTCCTCGGCAACTCATATCGACGGTCCAGCCATTGAGCTACAACCAGAACACGATTTCTATCCAATAAACTGCCACCAACCTTCGTAATCGTGAACAAAATGAAAGGCATCCAACTCCACAAACTCGTCAAAAGTCCAGACGAACTCACCGTCTCCGACCTACCAGACCTCGAACCATCACCGGACCACTACTTGATCAAGATCCACGCTGCCGCCACGAACTTCTTCGATGTTCTGCAAATCCAGGGCAAACATCAACAAAAGCCACCGTTCCCATGGATGGCGGGCAGCGAGTGTGCTGGGGAGGTTGTAGCGCAGCCTACGGCGTCTAAGACTACGTCCAAGTTCAAGGTCGGCGACAAAGTCTTTGGCGCTGCTCTAGGAACGTTCGCTACGCAGATCCATATTCCGGAGGTTGGGCTCCGACCGATGCCCAAGAATTGGTCGTATGCGGAGGCTAGTGGGTTGTTTTATACTGCGCCTACGGCGTATGCTGCGTTGATATTGCGGGCTAGAGCGCAAAGAGGTAAGATGATCAAGCTGTGTTAGTAATGCAACTTACATTTATACAGGTGACTACGTTCTCGTCCATGGTGCAGTCGGTGCCGTAGGCCTTGCAGCGATCCAGATCTCGAAAGCGCTCGGCATGTACGTTATAGCAACTGTCAACTCAGAGGACAAAGGCAAGATCGCGAAGGCCTTCGGAGCAGACTACGTCCTCGACAGCACGAAGGAGTGGGAGAAGGAAGCCAAAGCATGTACGCCGAACCAGCGCGGTGTCGACGTGGTGCTAGACCCCTTAGGCATGATTCAACGGAGTCTGAAATGCACCAGATGGGACGGTCGGTTGGTCGTCATCGGGTTCGCTGCAGGCGAAATCGAGAAGATCCCGACAAACCGCTATCTCCTGCGGAACGTCGCTGTTGCTGGTCTTTTCTGGGGCGAGTACGCAAACAACGACCCAGCGTCGGTCGTGCTTGTCTGGGACGCGCTGCTGGATCTGATCGCGAAGGGCGGAGTAAAGCCTATGATGTACACCGAGAAGAAGTTCGTGGGTCTTGAGCAGATGCCGGCTGCTTTGAACCTGCTGGCCAGTGGCGAGGCCTGGGGAAAGATTGTTGTTGAGATTCCGCAGGGCAAGGAGTCGAGGTTGTGACCAGTTCCGGTAGTGTAGAGATCATTACTGTACATAGTATACGCCGAAGTGTTCGAAACCAGCGAAGTCTGTTCATGTGAAGGTGAATGTAATGTAAAAGTCTAAAACGTGGGTTCGAGGATTCGAGTGAACGTGCTGACTCATCGCCAAAGAACTTCGCTCAAGCCAACAAGACCTTTCTTTCGCGCCTTCACCACATCCTCACACATCCAAAGCGCATGCGGTCTATCCAGGACACTCCCAAATGGCAGAGAACATATACGACGAGATAGAGATCGAGGTACGTCCTCAGCCGCCCTTCGCCGCACTCGCGCAACCCACTAACACATCCCAGGACATGACCTTCGACTCGACCCTCCAAATCTACCACTATCCTTGCCCCTGCGGCGATCGCTTCGAAATCAACATCGACGACCTACGAGATGGCGAGGAGATTGCTGTGTGCCCGAGCTGCAGCCTGCAAATTCGAGTGATATTCGATCAGGACGACCTACCGAAGCCGGATGGCGGCGAGAAGCAAGCGCAGCCGCAGCAGGTGGTTGCTGCGGGTGTGTGAAGGCATGAGACGGTTCGCCCGATGCACGTTTGTCAAAGAGTAGGGCTGGCTGCTGCAGGAGGTCTTAGTCACGGCTTGTCGAATACGTCTACGCTGAGGCTACCGGACGGACTGGTCGGAGACTTCTAGTCATGGCCGAGTCGCGGAGTACCAAGTGTTCTCGCACCGTTGCGGTCGGATATAGGGCACAGCCTGTCGAGCGGGAGTGGCTGGTGCCATGTCTTGAGGGGCCTATGGATACTGGACTACCGCGCATGATGGTGCTGCATGGTTGGGAGAGGACGACGAAGACAGTCAGGAAGATGCAGAGTAGGAAGGTCTGCTGTGTTGTTCATTGACCATCGCCAGGTCATTCAAGAGATGTTTGTAGATCACTCCGTAGAAGTCAGATCAGGCTTCGCCTTCATGCTCTCCTCATGGCCATGCACATCGAGCGTGATAGCCAGCTCTTTGCGGCAGATCTCGGTCAAACTCGTACCATCCCTCAGATACACCCAATCGCCCTGTCCGCCACCCTCCTTTTCGTGCATGCTCTCGCCATCCACCACCCAGTCGAAACGCTTTGGTCCTGATATGGGCGAGGATAGCCAGATTTGCTTGTTCGGCGGCTGCTTGTTGATGATATATGTGCCGTTTGGAGGGATGGTGATGGAGAGAACGCCCGCCTAGTGATAGTGTTAGCTTCACCGGATACGACCCTGCTGATATGTGTGTAACATACGCTATACTCCACCTCCACCTCTGCTCGATCCTCCTGGATCTCTTCTGCCTTCTCGTGGATGGCGTTCATGTACTCGTCTGACCGCAGTTGATACTCGTCATCGTTCAATTGGGTAGGCTGCAGCACCTGGTCGTTCTCGACGATGTTGGGCGGCTGTGGATCCTCAGTCTCCGGCATGAGGCCAGCGCGTGAACGTAGCGAGGTTGAGAAGCATCGTGGAGAGCTGTATACCGTCCGCAGGGAGCCAGCTCGGAGTGCTGGCCGTTGGAGTCTGACGGTTCGCTGAGCACCTCCTGCAGCGCTTCTGGCGACACTCCTGGCGGCATGACGAGCGACGCGCGAGACCGCTGGAGCAGACATGACAGGCACGCACGCTCTCAATGTGCTTGCTTGACAGCTTGATTAAGTTGAAGACAAGTTACAGGCAATGCTCAAATAGCTTGGTTTGGATTGGATGGAGATGCTTTGACTCCTTGGAGCTTTCCCCACAGCATCATCGGGAGGCTAGTGCACGTGGTGGTATTTAAGTCTTGTCTATAGCGAAACTGCACTTTCACATGTTGATGAGAACAGACATCAATTCGTATATAGGCATATATCACTAGCTACGCCCTCTTCTCTACCTCCGCGGAATCCTCAACCATCTCCATCTTCTCTTTCTCCTGTCCGTAGTTCTCAACAGCGCCACCTTGATCCGTGGTCAATTGCTTGCCCTTGCGTCCGATAACGTGCCATGGCAGGTCAAAGACAGCATCGATAGCTTCCAGACTCTTTCCTGCGAGCTCTGGCACGAAAAACCATGTCCAGGCCCCGCCAATCATGGTGACAAGAGCGAAGAATATCCTGGAAGCATGTCAGTAAACGATCCAGGTGTCTTGTCGAACAGAGCCGCATCCTACATAGTCCCGCCTGTAGTCATCGAGATGAACATCTTGGGTACGGCTTTGGAGTTGCCGTACTGGTTGACTGTACCGGAAAAGAGTGTCAGCGGGTATGTCGAAGTAAGTATACCGTCGTTGATCCGGCTTACCAAAATGGAACGTCATAGCAAACGATCCTCCAATGGCTCGTAGTCTCAGAGGGTAGATCTCGCTGTTGATGAGGTACTGAATCGAGTTCCTAAAATCGAGCCCATCTGCACCATGCTGGTGATGTTGCCAAGGAGGTCTGCTTGCGCGTTCTCGCTCATGTCTGAGTACTCTCCCAGTCCGAAATGTCTTTGAAAGCTCGGCAGGGATGCGGATGTGCCAATGAGACCTTCGTCGAGGCCACGAGCGGCGCCCATGAGCCCGAAGACAAAGACGCCATACCTATCAATGAGTAGCAGGGTCAGCAGCTGTCTCGAACTTTTGATCGGCCTGAAGATGTTCTAGAGCACGACATCGTGCTTGATTCGTGTCTCTGAGAACCTCTCCCGCCATCGACTCACCACAGACGCCAGTTCAATATCTCCTTGGGTGCGTCGTTGTTCCTAATGAGAAACATCTTTGCACGGCTTGTGTTTCTTTTGTCTAAAGCTTAATTGAGCTAGGCGTACACAAACAGAGTGCACCAAGAAGAAATCGCAAATGATGACAGCGCAGACAAGGCTCCCAAGACATGGGAAGGACGTGATACTTATCCTCCTACCTCGCAACAATCACAGCCAGCTTGTGTGTACATCTCAATGCAATGGAGCGGCTGGTCGAATCCTTCGGCGTACACTACCACGAGGTGGACCCCACCAGCGCTCCGCAGAGCTTTGAACAAGGTTGGGGGTGATTCTCGTGCTGCAGGTGTACCACATGCACACGGGGAGACGGGGGTCCCCAGAACGCAAGTGCCGTAGTGGAAGTGCTTGCTTGGAGCTGTCAAGCAAGCAGTGCCCAGGAAAACCAAGATGCCAAGGGTGCATCCATCGTAGAGATATGCACGAGTCAGTCCCAGGTAATAATAACGATGTGAGTGTGGAGACTCTGCGCTGTCTGGGATACAGGTCGAGGCTGAGAAAACAAACAGACGGCATCAACGCACGCAACGGTCGAGGTTGCATCGCAAAGATTGAACGGAAGAGGTGAAGTCGGCAACTGACGGTGCAGCGTCGTCGGCTTTTGACAACCCCCACAGATCTCCACCCGCTACTGCACTTCCCGGAAGATTCCGGGGATGCCCTATCGAATTTCGACCTTTGACGGCAACTCCAGCCTTGGGAGAAGGCTTAGCAGATCTTGAATGGACAGCCAGATGCCCTCATATCTGGTCCTGGTCCACTATCCTCAGCTTGGCGCTGCCGACCCTCTCCGCCTCCTCGTTCAACGCCTTGATCTCAGCCTCAACATATGGAATGCCTTCCGTTCTTCTCCTCTCCTCTGTGATCTGCTCGATCTCCCCGGGAAAGTATATCCTGTCGACTCCGGCCATCTTCTCGCAGCCGACGCAGCGTTGATACGGGTAGTCCATACGGGCCCGGAAGTCTTCGAGGCTCATGAAAAGGTCCGGCTTGATCGCAACCAGAAAATGTCCGACATCTGCAGGCTTGCTGGGGTCGTACGGGTTTGTTACATGCCCTGCGAACGCACTGCCGGATAGCACACCAGAAAAGACGTCCATCATGACCGAGAGAGCGCTTCCTTTCGGGCCTCCCATTGGCAACATGACACCCTCCAATGCTGCAGCTGGGTCGTCCGTCTGATTGCCTTCTGCATCCAAAGCCCAGTCCGTTGGGATCTTCTCGCCTCGACGTTTGGCTTTGTAAATTTTGCCTCGAGCAGCGACGGAAGGAGCCATATCGAGAATGAATGATTTCTCCTCTCCACCAGGGGCACCACACGCAATTGGAGAGACTCCCATGAGCTTCTCCTTGCCACCCCAAACAGGGAGTGCCCGCGAGCTATTCGTAAACACCAGCGACATCATGCCGTCGTCGATAGCCTGCTGCACGAGCCACGCACTCATCCCGAAGTGGTTGCTGTGCTTGACACTGACCATACCGATACCATACGTTTTCGCCATCTCGATAGCTTTGATCATGCCCATGTGTGCTGCGACGAACCCGAACGCATTATGAGCATCTACTTGAGCCACCACAGGTGTGAGCTCGTTGAGTGTCGGCTCTGCTCCCGAGTCTAGTACGCCTTGTCGGATTCGTGCCATGTAAGAAGGTATGCGATTCACACCATGTGTGTCGACACCTCGAAGGTCTGCTGCTACCAGACATCTCGCGACAACCGCTGCGTTGGCAGCTGGCACGCCATTGCCTTCGAGAACACCCTTGGCGTATGCTTCGGCGTCGGCGGGTTGTACGTAGAACTTTTGAGCTTCTACTTCCGATTCGGCCATTGGTCAAGGCTTCTGGAGATTTTTATGCGAGAGAATGTGCAGGCAAAGTCGAGCGAGTGGTCCAAAGTCCAGGTGGTAATATGGATGTAACAGAACCCCAGTTTAGGTTGTGTATCTGCTTTTTGTATAACAAGTCAAAGAAAGGGAATCATAAGTATCTTGCCCAAAAATGTGACCCAAATTGTCGGCAGCTGTGAGTTGTTATACCACCAAAGCGATATCGGACCTGCACATCAGCTTTCCCAAGCTCAGCCCATGCGACCCTGCGACGTATGTGCTCCGTTCTGCAAATGCTGAAGATGCGACTGCAGTCGCTGAAATTAGATCCGAGTCGCCTTCCGCAAGCTGGAGATGCCCCATTATCCTCGTGTATTGAGATAACTGAATGTGTGTTGCGACAGGACTCGTTGCTTGGATCGAAACCAACCACGATCGCTTCTTCGGTGTCAGCTTGTGGTCACTCCTGCACCTGCACTGGCACCCGCTGGTACAAACAGATCGCTATGTTCAGTAGCCAAATGCCGATGCCACGAAGATCTGGCCTTTCTGCAGCTTGCCTTATAGATAGATTACAAAGTCCTGCGCGAATGCCTTGTCCCAAGTTACAGGTCCGCCCTTTCCCGCTATGTGTTCCAGATTGTTAGCACCATCCATGATTGAGAGGGAGCCAACGAGCTTCCCAATCTCTCGCAGCTCTCCGTAGAGAGTTCCGGCTGTTGACCTACCACCAAGGAGAAGGCTGTTGGGATGGCTTCCTTGACCTAGCATCGTTATCATGTAAGCATAAATCATCAGTGGCCAGAGCATGAATCTCCATAAGGCAGGCTGTTCGGCAATAGGCTTCCGGTGAGGGTACGTCTCATATAGGTGTAGAAGATGTTTTTGGAGTTGCTGTAGAGCACTTGCTGTTAACGGAATAGATATTTCGAGCACGTGAGCTTTTTTCAGTTGGTTTTGGGACCTTGCCGACTCGATGAGATAGATCATTGCGGCAGCTTGATAGCTGGCGGCTAGGGTGGCCCGATCGTTGACAGCAGGGAGCCCAGTGAGAGGCGATGATGATACGTCGTCTCTTGTCTCAGGAAGACATAGGAGATTGCAGGACCACTCTAAAGCATCGAAGCTTTGGAGGCGGTCGATGATACTTAGATACTCGTCTTTCCATTCCGTTGAAGCATGATCCCTCCTCGGCTGCGACACCGTTCGGAGATTGTTAATACTAATGAGTGAGTCAAAGAGCGGTAGCGGACATGGGAATGGCGAATCCAGCGCTTTATCCTCAAAGTCCTCAAAGGCTTCCATGTAGCCGTGCTGGGCTTTCGTTCGATGGGATCCGAGACCGTCCGTAGGCGACATGGTCGCACTGAGGACATCGGTTCTGTTAGATAGTCAATCTCGGGTCCCTTTCCCAGTCTACAAATTTGCAGCTGTTCTTTGACTTACTGAACAAACATGAAAAGCATGTTGCGAGGCATTGATGGCATGCTTAGGCATTGCTTCAAATCGCCGTAACTCTCAACAATCTTTCTCGCAGCGTTCAGATGCACGGAGAAGCCACTGGTCGGCGACAGATGTACTTCTTGCTCCAGTATGCTCGTCATTGAGGCGACCAACAGGGCAGGTGTCTGCTTCGCGGGTCGTTGCAGGTAGTCGCTCAGATCCTTGATTACTCTGCCCCGGTGCTTGTACAGCGCAAGTGTATCCTTGCTTGCTCTGATGGATTGTGTCCCCAGGACGGAGACGACAAGCATGTCTTGAAGAATTTCGGGAGCTTGCAGCCATCTTTGGGTGGTGGCGGCACTTTTAGTCTTCCAGTATGTCGCGGTCATTTCAGGTAGTACTTCAAAGTGGAAGTAGTCGAGAGCACGGACAAAGAAACGGGTGCGTTCTGTGGCGCCTTAGATACTGCAACTAGGAGTAGGCGTCGCGATCAGTTGCACAAGCCGATGGTCCCGACTTGATGCTTTGGATGCATCTGATAGCGATGGCGCCGTCGGCCGTGCGAGTGCAGAGTTCCCATGCTCAGTATCACAGCGCTTGTTCTTCTCATTCCGAGGCTGCACTTGGATCCAACGGAGTGGCTTGCTGTACCCAGGACAGATCAAGTTGTCGATGGCACATTTCCGACATTGCGGGTCTTCGGAGTCGCACTTCGCTCTTCGTTTCCTGCATTGCAGACATTGGCGGCCGAGAGCCATTCCTCCCCATGTACTGTTGAGCTTTCCAGATGCGAAGGATCTCGGACGTTGGGTCTGTTTGGGTATCCTGTTCGTCCAAGAGACCACGAGTTGCGTAATACGCCGGAGTCGACTGGGTTGGCCTCCACCCTCATCGATAGACGATTTTATATGAGGTATGGTACACCCGCGTGGTTGGTAGGGCAAAGGGCCAAGCACTGCTAAAGGATGAGCTCAGTTCAGCTCTTGGCCAAGCCCCGCGCCTATTCTGGCGTAGCTTTTGCTGAACGAGAAACGCGAGACAGTGGCGAACTGCTGACTCCGAGCTGTGTTGTGAGAAAGCGACGTCCTGGTGATACTTCACGGCTCAGAAGCTGGGTAAAGAGCCTCAGCTGGTACACAATCGCTTGGCCAACGTAGCATATTTTGCCTCACTCCGGTACGATCACTTCGCGGCTGGCTGAGGGCTCTGCGCCAACAAATCAGTGGAACTGAGGGTTGGGACACGAGGGTCGTACCTGTTCGCTAACATAAACACCGCGAAGGGGTCGACGGAACTTAGGCGAATTATGTTAGCGTTGAGAATAGTTGCCTTGACATCCCGAGAAGCAGACCGCAAGCATACCTTTGCGCAACGTCGCTCCGGTGGTGAGCATATTGCACACTCAGCATGGGAGACGCACTTGCATGCACATTCCGATTGCTGCAAGTAGAATAACCTCCAACGAGACCTTTCCATACATAGCCCTGGAGATGTGTGCTTCACACTTTGCTGCTATTGAGTTAAGGCTATATCTGAAGTAAGCGGACCACTTGTGTCTGTTCGTACGAAGTACTTGCACGCCACTTAAGCATGGCTGTCGAGTCAAGACTTATAAGTGTGCATTACTTGAGCGTTGCAGTACGATCTCAAGCCCTCTGTACCCCACTCACCACCAATGCCGCTTTCCTTGTGCCCTCTGAAATAGCCCATTGGTGACGGCTTTCCATAGGAATTGATCCAGACAGAGCCACATTGTGGGCGAGTACCTAAGCGTTCTGCTCGTGCAACGTCCTTGCTCCAGACACTGGCGCCCAAGCCGGTAGTTGTGTCGTTCGCTCGACGAATGACATCGTCCTCGTCTCTCCATCTCAGAGTGGGCACAATCGGTCCAAATGGTTCTTCCGTGACAATGAGCGACTCATCAGGAGGGTTGTCCACGATAGCCGGCAGAATGAAGAAGCCTTTGCTGGTGTCTATATACGGCTCTCCCGTCGCGACTTGATATCCCCGGACCTGTACCATACTTCTCAGTAGACTGGAGTGATTGAAGAGAGCTGTCCGACGTGTAGACCGGTGGGACAACATACCTTTGTGTCGCGGAAAAACTCCTTCACACGGTCGAACTGCATGCTATTCTGGATAGGTCCCATTAAAGCGCCGCTTTCTGGATTCCCAATGTCAATGTGCTCCGTATACTTGACCATTTCTTTGAGGAAATCGTCGTAGATGTCGTCGTGTATGTATATGCGTTTAGTGCCAACGCAGATCTGGCCTGAATTCTGGAATGCACCCGTCGCAACTTCCATCGCCGTAGCAGCTATATCGACATCTGGTCGAACAATGCATGCGTCGTTACCACCGGGCTCGAGAGTCACGTGTTTAACAGTCCCGGCACACGCGGCCATAAGCTTCTTACCAACGTGTGTGCTTCCAGTGAAGGAGATCTTTGCTATATCCTGGTCGCTGGTCATCATCGGACCAAGGTTGTCGTCGCCGCCCAGTGCCTGTATGACGCCGGGCTCAAAGATGCTCTGAGCCAGCTCGACTATCTTCAGCGTGCTATACGGACTGAAGGGGCTAGGCTTCACTATGATGGCGTTGCCCCTGCGAAATTGAGTGGTCAGAACAGTCTATCTCAGCCAGAAACCATGTCGTGTCTCAGCGACCCGGGGAATTATAGGACTTACGTTAACACCGCGGGAATGATCTTGCCAAGAGATCAGATTATCGGGAAATTCCATGGACAGATCGCCCCGATGACTGGTATCGTGTGTGGACAATCTTCTCTTCGTCCTCCACCCGCTCTTCGGGCATCTGCAAGGCCAGATGATGATCGAACCATTCCGCTATGCCTTTGGTCTCCCACTCTGCAACGGAAGGCTGCATCTCGTCAGCACCACCGTGAGCCGAGGTGAAGGGCATTCAGCTCACCGGCTTGCCAGTCTCAGCACACAGGAGATCCGTCATTCGCTCGGCATTGGCGAGCAGACAATCCCGGAAGGCACTGAGTAGCATCTTCCGCTCCTCGAGGGATGTCTGGCTGAAGCTTTCGAACGCACGCCTGGCCGACCTCACGGCGTCGTCGAGATCACTCTTTGTAGCGAGAGGTACGGTCCATAACTGCTCACCCGTGGACGGGTTTACGCCATGGTGTTGCGTCTTGGAGTTTCGCTGCTTGCCATCGATCTCAAACCGCACCAGTCAGCAATTTGACTATCGAGTCTGACAGTTCGTTTACTCAAGTACTCACAATGTTCGAGAAGACATCCCATTCGACTGCAAACATTAATTGCGGCATGGTTCAAATTCTGACAGCTCGGGGTCGTCGAAAATTGGCCGCGTTGCTGGACTGCATATGCATGTCTTGCGATCGTCTTTTGAACGTCTTGGGCTGTTCGATTCAGTGAGACCATGGCCACCATCTTACCAATCCTCTCTTCGAAATACATGGCGAGTGCTTGAACAGCTCTGCAAGGCTTGCACGTCGCTGGCCGAATTGGGTATGCTATTTGGCCAAGCCTGGAGTAGCATAGACTACCTGATCTCCTGTTCGGGCTCACGTTTCGTCGCGTCCAAGCATCCAACGGCGGGGCCATCTGTAAGCTGGCGGATGGGGATGTCTTCCTCCTCCACCATTGTAAAGTGCTACCTTTAGACCTTCGACAGGCATACATACTGGCCAAGCTTTGACTGTGCCTCGAACCTTCTGCTGGCGCGGCCTCTCAGCATTACCAAATCTCTATGGCGAAGCAAGCAGGTGTATGTACCTCTGAAGTATTCGAACGAGGAAGGCGCAATGACGAGCTGGCTCATCAGTCATCGCAGACTCGCTCCAAACCACTAGATAGGCATACATCCTGGCCAAGGAACAATGTCAACGGAGTTGCCCTGCCTCTTGAGGAACGTTCGTCTTTCAGCTCTACACGGCCGTAGGCTGAGGCAGTGTTTGACAACAGCTTATATACGCTGTTGTAGGACTGTACTGGTTGCCGGTCTGAGTATCAAAATTGCACAACTTACACTCACGTCCTTTTCTAACTTGTCTGCAAGACCTCTATCTAGAAATACAGCGAAATGGGTTCTTACAGCGGAATGGGCTCTTACAGCGAAATGGCGCATCCACTGGCGCTCGGATTTTTCAACACACCTGAACAACCGAACCCGACCAAGCTCGAAGTTGAAGGATCAATACCGCTTTGGCTGAAGGGTTCTCTGTACCGCGGTGGTCCCGGTACTTATGACGTCGGCACCTACACAGCGGAGCACTGGTTCGATGGTTTCACCCGTCTGAATCGATTCGAGATCTCCAACGGCGAAGTCAGCTACAGAAGTCGCAATGCAACCCATGAATTGGTTGCATTTATAGAAGAGACAGGACGCTCACCTGGTCCTTTATTTGCCCAGGATCCTTGCAAGATGATATTCGGCGCTCTCGAGAGCACGTTTCGTGATCGCAGACCCATCAGCGAGCTGCCCTCGATTAAGAATGTCGGCGTCGATTGGATCAAGAACTGGCCGGGACTGGGGCGCACGAGTTCCACGGCTGGTTCGCTTGAGAATCTGGTCGCCACAACAGATGCCAATGAGTTAGTGTCTTTCAGTCCCGAAACTCTGGAGCCCCTAGAGGCTTCGACTACCAACGATACCGCGATGCTTTCGACCCTGCTGGCATGAGTGCCGCCCACCCGTCTCATGGTACGGATGGGTCACTGTACAATTACATCTTACTGCCGACCGAGGATGGCGGTGCTCAATACAAGGTCTTCGAGCTGAACCCTGAAGGCAAGGTTCGCGTACTTGCGACAATTGATGATGCCCCTGCATCATACATTCATGAGGTTTTCGGAACGGAAAATTTTGTCATCTTGATTGTCTGGCAGGCTCATCTTGAGCTGGAGAAGGTTGGAAGCACGGGTTCGGTCCTAGGCGGCATGAAACCATGGGACAAGGACTCCGATTCACTTTTCTGTGCGTAGATATCTACCCTTGACTCCTCTGAAGCACACCGATACTGACTGCGACTGAGATGTCATCGACAAAGAAGGAAGGTGGTATCGTGGCGAGGTATAGTGCCGAGCCATTTTTCGCCTTCCATTCCATCGGAGCCTACGAAGATACAGCAGATGGGTCTATCGTTGTGGACCTGCCATGGATGAAGAACTACACTTTCCTGGAAGCAGCTCGCGTGAAAAATCTGCGGGCGAACGTCGGCCGTCCGAACGGCACAAACCCCCACGACCTTCCTGCAACCTTCAGACGCTACCGTCTGCCCAACGTTCTTGATCAAGCTCAAGGTGATCAACCGCGAGAGGCTGTCTTCGACTTCGAACTGCCCTTTGGCACTTGCAACATAGAGCTACCGGTGCTCAATGACGCATACCGTTTGAAGCCGTCCAGATATGCGTAAGCTTGCAACAGTGGCAGCGTCTGTGAATCGATAGGCTGACTGGGTTTAGCTATGGCATACATGTCGAGAAGCCTGGCTTCCTGGCCGATTCCCTGGTGAAGATTGACAATCAGCAACGAAAATCGTTGGTCTACGTACCAAAGACTGAAACACTCTGCTCTGAGCCGATCTTCGTCGCATCTCCCAATCCCACGTCAGAGGATGATGGCGTATTGTTGTCGGTGGTGATGGACAGCACTAAGCGCAAGAGCTCAATGGTCGTGGTAGCTGCTAAGCAGATGACTGAGATTGGCCGAGCGAAGTGAGTACTTCATGGTCCGCAGTGAGATCGAAAATTGCTGACATATATTACAGTATGCCCTTCGTCATGGGATATGGATTCCACGCTACGTATGCTGCTGCTTGAGCATACGTTTCGAGGAGATAGCAGGTCTGGCTAGAAGGCTGAAAGCTCGGCAAATCGGTCCACAGCTGCTCCGCAACGTACCAGTGCGAGTCTTGAGGATTCCTGCTAGCAGTCTTTCATCATTGTGTCTTAGTAGGCGTTCATAGAATGACAATGCGGTATACATTTCAGTCAATGTTGATTGGAACATTGGCGGCTGGCCAGTCTTCGGCACTTTTCCAGGCTATAGATTGTCCCACAAAGCCAAGGTAACTTTGAAAGACCACCTCACTTCTCTGTTCGCAGCATCTCAAGCTGAATGCTGAATGCTACAGGCTCAGGTAAATTACAATATACGATGCGTGACACTCCGCGGTGAGTCTGTATCTGGCCGAGAAGCAGGATCTTCGGACCGTGTGGGCTGACATCTGTGGCAATGCATCTGAACCTAGCTGAACACAATTGAGCCCATCGCCCCGGGCATTGCTGTGTCGAGAAAACATCGCTCCTGGTTGACAATAAGGTACACGCAGTTTTCTCCCGTCCCGAAGAGGTACCTTAGCCATCTTGCATTCACGACTTGGCCACTTCTCACGCCCTTTCGAGGCTAGCTCACAGCAGATAGAACTGCACATACCAGAACAAACATACGCCCACTTGTCGCGAAGAGACCCGCATTGGGACCTCGAGCCATATACTTAAAATCGGTCGGTCAGCATGGCATGGCTGAGCACGATTCGGCCGTAGGTACTGCTGTTGAAATGCCACCACGGACCGGAGTGGCTCGTTTGGGGCCAATATAAAAGGGACAGCAGGTAGAAGACTACAGGCCATTCTTACGTATCATCAGCTGGACGCTCCGTACAGGCTCGGAACTCGATCTTGAAGTTAGACTTATGGCTTCTGGCGCGTCACAGGCCACAGATGCCGCGCTCGTGAGCAATGTGAAAGCACGAAGGGGAGAGGCAGAGGAGCAATCGCAAGGTACAACGACATCATCCTCTGACACAGCATCTGTCCTAGAACGGGGAGAGCAGGACAGCTGTGTCTCCAGGACGACAACGCAGCATGATCTTCGACACGACTTTGGCAACCGTGCGATCGCGTTGAGCCGCATTCAGACGGCTCGGAGTCAGCATAGCCAAACCGTGGGCACAGCCTTCAGCACACGAACAACGTCCCGGAAAGCAAAAAGTCCAATACCCCTCATGGGAGAAGGGAAGGCCCATCCATCACTACCGTCGGACACAGAAGAATTTGTTGTGGAGTTCGATGGGCCAGATGACAGCCTGCACCCACAGAACTGGCGGCACGGGAAGAAATTGGCAACTTCGATGACCTTGACCTTCGTCACATTCACTGCGACCTTCGCCTCTTCGGTGTACTCTCCTGCAATCTCCACGGTTGCACAGCACTTTGACGTCTCAACCACAGTCGGCATACTGGGGATCTCTCTGTACGTGCTCGGCTTTGCTACTGGTCCCATATTGTGGGCTCCACATTCAGAACTGTACGGACGAAAGATGCCGCTTCTGGTGTCCTCTCTCGGATTCTCCATCTTCCAGCTTCCAGTTGCGGTTGCCAAAGACTTCCAAACGATCCTGATATGTCGCTTTTTCGGGGGGTTCTTTGGGGCTTGTCCGTTGACAGTTGTTGCGGCGGTCTTCGCGGATATGTTCGACAATCGCCAGAGGGGGCTCGCTGTGACTGCTCTCTCCGCCGCAGTGTTTGCCGGCCCTTTGCTGGCTCCGATTGTCGGCGGGTTCATCGTTATGGACCCATCCGTGGGTTGGCGATGGACACACTATTTGACTGCAATTATGGGGTTCTCCGGCCTTCTTCTCTCGATCTATGTCTTGGAAGAGACGTATCAGCCGATAATACTCGTGAACAAGGCGGCCCAAATTCGACGAAAAACAAAGAACTGGGCCGTGCATGCCAAACAAGAGGAGGTAGAGATCGATATGCGGGAGTTATTGGAGAGGAACTTCTCACGGCCCGCTCGCATGCTACTCACAGAACCGATCGTCCTCATGCTTTCGATCTACATGGCTTTCATCTATGGGCTGCTGTATCTCTTCCTGACCTTTTATCCTCTCGTATTCCAGGAGCTATATGGCATGAACCCTGGACTGGGCGCGCTTCCGTACCATGGTATGCTCGTCGGGAATTTTCTAGCTGGACTTTATGTTGCCATTGATACCCCCCGATACAACAGAATGCTAAAGGCGAACAACGACGTCCCTATACCAGAGTGGCGGCTTCCACCAGCGATCCTCGGAGGCGCCCTCTTCGCTTCTGGGCTTTTCTGGTTTGGGTGGACTGGTTATAACGGTGAAACTCACTGGATAGTCCCAACGCTGTCCGGTCTCTGCACTGGATTTGGATTACTTCCCATCTTGCTCCAGTACCTCAATTATCTGGTCGATGCGTATCTTGACTTCGCCGCATCTGCTATTGCCGCCAACACCTTCCTTCGATCGCTTTGCGCCGCTGCCTTTCCACTCTTCGCACGGTACATGAACAACGGTCTCGGAGTACAGTGGGCCGGTACGCTCCTCGGTTGCATAGCGACACTACTTGTGCCTGTAATTCACATCTTCTGGAAGAAGGGCGCCTCGATACGAGCCAAAAGTCGATTTGCATCGCAGTAGTGCTAGAAGCGAGTGCACAGCATCTCTTCAATGGCACTCTTCCTACAACAATAATAAAACTCGGTTTGTTTACCAGTACATCGAAAGCGAAGGCAAAGGCTAGACGCTACTCCTCTCTCCCCAACTTTTCGTGTGGTTCTAAGCGACGTAGCTTGAAAATAGGGGATGTGAGGACATATGTTAGCGGTTCTGGGAGCCCCCAGCCAAAGGCAAGTCGTCGATGTTCTGAGAAGCACTGGCGTTCCCAGACTCGACACCCTGCATCACTCCCAGCTGATTCGCAAGCACAGCAAGACCAGACTCGCCTTTTCCCCCCTTTGTGTTGTCATCCGCCTCGTCTTTCGCAGCATCCTCCATACGCCTCGCCTGCTCCACACCCTCATCGACCTCCTCCTGCAACGCTTTTGTATCAAGCGACTCGTCCTCGCCATACTCGATCGCGTCCTCGAGTGCTTTCTTGAGGATCCTGATGGATTCGCGAAGGAGGTCTCCTTTGGTCTCGTCCTGCTCCGGACTGTTGGCTTTGACGTCTGTATAGAGTCGGACAGCTTCTTGAGCGTGGAAGACGCAATTGTCTGGCGAATGCGCGAGGATGAGATCGGCGCCAGCCTTGTGGTAGTCCCTAATACGAGGCAGATCTTACGAGGATGGGAGCCTTGAGGATTCATGTGATACAGCGCTAGGGTACGTCACGCAAACATGCGCATTTCCTTGTGGACCTTCCTCGCTGGATCAAAATCCCGCTCCAAGCTCGTCGTCAAAAGCCTCCACCTCCACTTCAATCCTCATCCCTTCCAGCACCAGTTTCTCCACCGGCAGTAACGTCAAAAGCGGCCTGTGCTCCGGGCACCACTTCTTCAATTCCTCCGTAGTCGCCTTGGCCACCACACCGTCATAGTCCTCGAACTGCACAAGATATGCCTTGACCTGATAGACGTGGTCCCAGCCGTTCTTAAGCCCTGCGACACGAAGTACGTCGTCCACATTAACGAACGCTCGCGCTACTTGGTCCGAGATGGCTTCCGCAGAGGCTGGTGGGATGATGTCGCCTGTCACGGCATCCCACCCTCCCTGTCCGCTGAGTTTGACGATGCTACCGGGAAGGCGGACGGCTTGGGAGTAGTGGTAGTCGATGCTGAGGTTTGTGCCGAAGCCGGTGAGGTTGAAGTAGCTGAGGGAAGACATTGCGGTCGCGATGCTAGACTGTTCAATTGTAGTAGGCTGCGTCGTAGATCTACGTGCTTGTTGGGTCGTCTATTCAACGGAGGACAAGGAGCTGTGCGGATACAGCGGACTACTTGACCGCAACGCGCAGGCTCTTATCTTGCACTTGGCCATGCCTACTGTAGGAACGGCTTTCGGAATCAATGGCTCAGCTGCTCAGCTCTTGGCCGATGTGTGATACTTGTTCGGAATAGTCCTCATGACTAAGTGCATGTATGCAGATGTCCCGTGGGCGCGGGTAGCATATCCTAAGACCGCAAGCTCGTTAGCTGTCACCCGAGTAAGACGTTTTTTTATTCTCGAATCTGGCACAGGCGATGGTTCCACCACAGTCGGTGAGATATGATCAGAGCCACTTGATAGATCGCATATCATCACCTGGTTGGATGCATCGAGCTCCACATCTTCGAGAAGAAAAGAAGGGAAGTCGCGGCAACCCAAAAATACCAAAATAGAGTTCGGCAGTAGCCGAGCGCGGCGGGATCGAAGGACGACTGCGCCGACGAATCAACCCAGCGAGCCGAAGATGTGAGGAGGACTAGGTGGATCATTTCTTTTCCTCGGCCCTACAGCACCCCATGAACCTGCATTCCTACCGCCATCCTGGACCGCCGACGAAGGGAGGCATGGAGGACACATTACCGAGTCCAGCCCGACCTTGAACTCGCCCACCTACTACCGCCCGCCCTCCACCCTGTTCCGGACCACCCCTCCACCCTACGACCCCTCGCCCCAAGCAGTCTCCGCCGGCGTGCCAAGGTGTGCCAGCTGCTCGAGGACGACATGAAGTTCTCCCACAGCATCCAGTTCAACGCGGTGCCCGAATGGTCCTCGCACTACATCTCCTACTCGAATCTTAAGAAGCTCATATATCAGCTAGAGAAGCAAGCGAATGCTAAGACCGCTGGCGAAAGGGAAGCTGCAGACGCCGAGTCCTCCCCGCTACTGTCAGAGGCCGACAACAAGGATCCCGACAAGGTCTTCACGCGGAAGTTGGACGATGAGCTGGAGAAGATTTGCAGCTTCTACCGGCTGAAGGAGTACGAGATCTATGGCGAGATCGACGCATTGCTGCAAGATGTGGAGGAGTTCGATGCCGAGCATGAAGCCGGCGAGATCGATGGCGAAGGTGGTGGGCTGAGGCGGCAGAGCGTATGGGCTCGAGCCAGGCAGCAGAGCATATTCCGGAGTTTCCAAATACCGCCCAAACGGCGCAGGACGTCGATGAGCAGTCGAGAGGCTACCATACCCGAAGAGGACGACAGCGACGCGGAAGACGACGACGAACGCAGTGCGCTCAACAGGAGTCAGACGTCGGATCGGCGGTCTACAACGCGAGGCAAGGACTTTGCGTCAGGAGAGCACATCGGCCCGCACGATGACCTGAACGCTTCCCAAGAAATTGGACGGCGAAGGCCAAGTGTAGCGTTCAACGACTTCGGCGACGATGCCCTGCAGGCACTCTACGACGAAGGCATTACGCTGAAAAAGAGAGTCATCAACCTGTATGTCAACATCTGCGAGTTGAGGTCGTTCATCCAGTTGAACGAAACTGGCTTCACAAAAGTATTGAAGAAGTACGACAAGATTGTTGATCGCAAGCTCAAGTCGCAATACATCAATGCGAAAGTCAAGCCTGCGTACCCGTTCGAACCAAGTACCATGGACCACCTAGCTGAGAACCTAAACCGGGTGGAATCGGCATATGCTTCCATCGTCACGAAGGGAGACGTCGAGGCAGCACGGCAGGAACTTCGATTGCACCTCCGAGAGCATGTAGTCTGGGAACGAAATACTGTCTGGCGAGAAATGATTGGCATAGAGAGGAAAGCACAGGCAGCGAATCTCGGAATCAGAAATACCATGCTCGGCCAGGACACGGATCCGAAGAAAGCGAGACTTCAGGGTGACCGCGAAGACGGTGCAATGAAGGAAGTGCATACGCCGCTGGGCACCACAAGGTGTCCGAAATTTCTGGTATCCGGGACGTTTTGGGTTCTTGTTGCATGCATCGCTGTTTTCGCGATCCTCCTGACCGTACCGATCATGGAGAAGCCTGAGCAGCAGAATTGCTTGGCATTGGTGATGTTCGTGAGCTTGTTATGGGCTACAGAGGTATGATGATTGACTCAACTACTAGCGACCACAACGCGCTGACAAAGTGCAGGCTATCCCACTCTTCGTGACCTCGCTCCTGGTCCCTCTTCTTGTCGTCGTACTGCGAGTCGTACGAGAAGACGACAAACCGCATCACCGTCTAACGTCAAAGCAAGCCACCAGCTACGTCTTCTCTGCGATGTGGACGCCCGTGATCATGCTTCTGCTCGGTGGCTTCACAATCGCAGCCGCATTGTCAAAGTACAATATTGCTAAGATGATGGCGACGTTCGTGTTGAGCAAAGCTGGGACGAAGCCACGCACGGTCTTGCTAACGAGCATGGGCATTGCCATGTTTGCGAGCATGTGGATCAGTAATGTAGCAGCTCCAGTACTTTGCTTCAGCATTGTTCAGGTAGGTCGGCTCGAATCTATATCAACGTCCAGACTAACCATGTCTGCAGCCTATCCTTCGCAACCTTCCGTCAGACAGCGACATGACCAAAGCCCTCCTTCTCGGCATCGCGCTAGCCTCGAATATGGGTGGTGCAGCTTCGCCCATCGCCTCACCGCAGAACCTCATCGCATTGCAGAATATGTCGCCACAACCTGGCTGGGGTATTTGGTTCTTCATCGCGTTGCCAGTGTGCATCGTCTCGATCGTACTCATCTGGCTGCTGCTTCTCGTCACTTTCCGACCTGGCCGAAATTGCACGATCGTACCTATCCGGCCGATGAAAGACAAGTTCACTGGTATACAGTGGTTCATCACCTTCGTCACCATCGGAACAATCCTGTTATGGTGCGTGAGCCACCAGCTGGAGAATGTCTTTGGAGACATGGGTGTCATCGCCATCATTCCTATTGCCCTATTCTTCGGTACTGGAATCTTGACAAAAGAAGATTTCAATAACTTCCTATGGACCATTATTATCCTGGCGGCAGGCGGTCTTGCTCTAGGAAAAGCGGTCAACAGTTCTGGACTGCTGCACACAATCGCCATCAGCATCACCGAGGAGGTCGAAGGGCTGAGCCTGTATGGAGTGATGTGCGTCTTCGCTGCTTTAGTGGCTCTAGTGGCCACCTTCATCAGCCATACCGTCGCCGCGCTCATCATCCTGCCGCTCGTGGCGCAAGTCGGTGGCAACATGAGCGACCCGCATCCCAATTTGCTGGTGATGGGAACTGTATTGATGGCATCCGCCGCGATGGGGCTTCCGACGTCTGGATTTCCGAATATGAGTGAGTTGATTCGAGACGCAGCAACGCGAAATACTGCTGACTGTGACTCTAGCTGCCATCATGATGGAAGACTCCCAGACCGGACAGCGGTATCTGCAAGTACGGCATTTCTTGACGCGTGGCATTCCGGCCAGTATTATTGCATATGTCATCATCATCACGCTTGGGTACGGTCTAATGTATGCTGCCGGGTTATGATAGAGGGTGAGAAGTAGCGTCACCGCTAGATAGAATACCTGAAAGATTCATCTTGGAAATCGTTGTCTAGATCTCATTCGTTCTACCTGGTAGTTCTAAACGTGCTGGCTTGGCGATGTTCGTGGTATCGACTTCAGGTTTCGTCCTCGGGATCTTCCTCGCCGTACAGCTCTTCCTCCCGTTCCTCCTTGGCCTTGCGCGAGCTTGCTGGTTGTGTGGCCTTCTCGTCCTCCATTGCCTGCGTTAGGAACGCGTTCACGCTGCTTTGTATTTCCGTGACACTCGAGCGCAGCGCTGAGATGTAGGCGGTCTTCGCCTCGACATCTTGCTTCGCAGCCTCGGACGGAAGCGATGGTAGGCTCGACTCGAATGCCTTTTCAGTGTCTCGGGAGCGGTAAGATGCCGTGAGTTGAGGGTCAGCCATGTCGTTCGATGTGAGTTGTTACCGTGTGCGAAAAGAAGAAGACACAAGGTCGAACACAGCTCGGACGGCTCTTCCGCGGCGGCATCCAGACCTCACTCCATGGCCCACCTTCTCACATTCTTCCTCTTCTGCCATTCATGCGGTGCATTTTCGCCGTCTCTTACTTCTCACCTCACACAGTCATGCTATGTTAAGCTGGACTGCGACAGAGGCCACGATAGCGGTGGGTATGGCCCTGGCAATATCGAAGTCCATCCTTAACACCTAACGCCGCATCAAATTCCTCCGACCACTATTCCAGATGCGATCAAACAGGTATGGCTTTATATATCAGTCTTATGGCTTGGCCAATGACATAGACTACTACCACTGCGAGACGTACGAAGTCGAATGTAAGCCTGCATCTGCCGGCGACAGAACAATGTCCGACGTAGCACAGCTGCAGATGAGCGCAGACGCAGCCTTGCTCCTTACGTAGCATAATTACTGGACAAAGATCTCGCAATGTCTCCAACCAGAGTATACCAGCAGCAGTCTCATCTTCCCACCCACCAGAATGACTTCTCCCAACGATCTTCCCGAGACCATGAAGGCCCTGGTTCTCGAGTCTACGGACAAGCCTCCAACGATTGAGACGGTGCCGATACCTCAGCCTACCCTAGGCAGCGCCATTGTTCGCGTACTCGCTGCTAACACCATCAGCTACATTGTAAGTTCAGCGGCCATAATACCCTCCGCTGAGACGCCGCTATGGTACTGTACGAGACATTGACTAATCCCTCCATTCAGCGGGATATCTACAATGGCAACAGAAAGTACCCGTTCCCCACACCTCTCATTCCGGGTACCTCTTTTATCGGCCGTGTGGCAGCGGTCGGTGCCGATGCAACAAAGATCAAAGCCGGAGACCTCGTCTTCGTCGATTGCGTCGTAAGGTCCAGAGACGAGCCGGCCGATGTGTTTCTTGCCAGTATCGTTCAAGGTAGGTCGGAATATATGTTTGGAAGTTGTTGTTATGGGACCTGCTGATCTCGTACTGGTATGGGATAGGCAGCACCGCAGGTTCCGCCAAGTTGATGAGAGATGTGTTCCGAGACTGGTCGTATGCGGAGTACTGCCGTGCTCCCCTGGAGAATCTGACTCTCCTCAACGAAGCACGTCTGACCGGACCACACACCGAAGGTGGCCTAGGTTTCAGCCTCTCTCAACTAGCATTTGCTTCCGCAATGATGGTCCCATACGGAGGCTTGAGAGACATCGAGCTTCAGGCCGGCAGCACCGTAATCGTCGCTCCCGCAACTGGGTAAGCTTTTGCTGTAGCAGTAACCGTAAACAGCGCTAAATATCCCAGACCTTTCGGTGGTGCAGCAGTATGTACGGCCCTTGCAATGGGTGCTCGTGTTATCGCCATGGGCCGGAACCAGGAGTCGCTCGCCTTCCTGAAGTCAAGGGTTCCGCATCCGGAGCGTGTCGAGACAGTTGCGATTACTGGAGACATGGCGGCCGACTGCAACGAGCTTAAGAAGCATGGGATCATCGATGCGTTCTTCGACATTGGTCCTCCGGAAGCCTATGCGAGCACCCACTTCAAGTCGTGTATTTTGGCCTTGCGCCACGGAGCTCGGATCAGTATCATGGGCGGTTACAAAGAGGGCAAGTCGCAACGACTTCGCATGCAAGCCAACACCCATGCTGACCAGACTCCTAGACATTGCCATACCGCACAACTATATCATGCATAATAATATACGGAGTAAGTGATGGTAATAAGCATTGCACGCTTGCACGTGTGGCTAATATCGAGCCGTAGTATACGGGACCTGGATGTACGACAGAGAACAGGTGTACGATCTTTTCAGGCTGATTGAACGCGGCATGCTCGACGTGAGTGTCGCCGAAGTTACTGGTACGTATTGACTGACTGCCTTCGTCCCACGAGCTTCCCTAATAATGACAACGTCTCCAGGCGAGTATCCGCTGGAACAGTGGAAAGAGGCGTGGGACAATGCGGCAAATTCTGCACAATTCGGTCAGATCACCATAATCAAGCCGTAAAGTAGCTTCGACAGCCAGGCAGTATTGAATAACCGGGAAGAAACTCGATTCTTGTTTGACTCTTCGGAAGATTCCCAGACGACGGCTACTAACACCGTATTCCAAGGCGCTGCTTGATTTACTTAAGATCAATCTCCGTGCAGCATATCAGAGGGTTGTCTCGAATAGCGCCCTGCTTGAACTTTCGGTCAACGTCCGCATAAGCCGGATCATCCAGCATCTTGGCAAAATGCCAAATAGACGGGTAGTGAATCAAAGCCGTATCGGCCCACTCGGCACCTGCTTCTGGTTTCTCATTTGCCTTTGAGCTCCAGCCATCGATTCCACCAGCCCCAAGAAAGACCGGCTCGCCTCCGTACTTACTGCCCACAGATTCCATGAAAGCAGCGACAAACTGGAAGTATTGCGGCCTGCCATCGGGAAGGTAGGAAAGTAGGTTGAACATGTCAACGGGGCCCGGATGACGACTGCCGAACTCAGCGACCCAATTCTGCAGAATGACTGGCTTGCTGGAGGATTCTTTCTTTGAGCCGAGTGGATATGAGGAGAGTTTCAGGGAAGCCTCGAGATCCGTTGGTACTTCTGCGGCATCGAGGCCGCTGTGATCTTGGGGACTCCACCCATGGGGTAGTGGAGGACTGCTTGCCGCCGCACGTTGCGATTTCGTTTCTGGGAGGCTGGCTAGTTGTTGATCGTCAACTCCGGCGGTTATGGACCATGCTTGCTCGATTGAAGACGCAAGGTCGGCGGGTACGGAATTGGAGTCGGATGTGGAAGCCTTCGTAACCATCAAGTAGTCCCAGTGTTGCACGGTATCGCCTTTGCCCGTCAGTGCATCGGCAGATAGATGAGGGGCGCGGATCCAATGCTGGCACTGTCCCAAGTAGAATGGGCGTTCGGATGCCGGCAGTTTGCGCGCCGTTTCGACGAAAGATGTGCCAGAGGTGCTGCTGTTCAGCTTGATGAGCTGGAATGTAGTTGGTGCCATTGCGAGAAGTGGATGGTAATTTAATGAGCTACGGGAGGCTTGCAAATGTATGATGGGCGATGAGGGAGACAACGAGCTCATACTTATACCTCTGAGTCAAGGACCTACGCTACACATTCTCGTCGCCATACTATCCGCCATGAAGTCACATACCCCGTTCCGAGCGCAGAGAAGGCAACGAGAAGAGGCCAGAGTCACTCAGAACGGGACACCGCGATATGATGGCGCTCTGATGTTGTCGAACTGTCGATCGAGGAGTGCTGTGAATGGTCCATCCATCACAGTGCAAAGAGTCAGTACACGTACGGACGTAAGTGATCCGCGGACATCGACACGGGGTTAAGTCCAGGGCTGAAAAGCTGAATGGCGCCCGTCACGTGTGTACCTCGTGGCGAGGTCATGGTATCGGCAATGTCCACTTTCTACAATCCCTCGTAGACATGAAAGCGCGTGAAATGCCGCTAATTTGCGAGAAGAGAAGACGGTGAAAACAACAGGAGGCGAGGGGTGCTGTCGAAGCCAAGTTGAGTACACTAAACCCGATTGGGCCACGTGGCGGGCTTGGTAGAGAGCCATTGAAGAAAGAAGCAAGGTGAGGTAAGGAGGCACATTCGAGACCACACATAGCATCAATAACCATCGACATCTCCTCCCCACCCTTGTACAGTCGTTTAGTGTCTAGAAACCACCGTAGTTACAAAATCTCCACCGCGCTGGGACGCAGTTAGAGTTCCCGGTATTGACTGCCACCGCGAGGATTCTCAAGACCGACTCGATGGGGAAGGAACGACGAGCGATAAGAAGGTAGCACCACCCTTCTACGGGCAAGTCTCCACGCTGGCCTCCATGCTCCGTTACAGCAAGGTGGCCAGCATGGACTGGACTCCCGAAGACCTGCACTTCGAGATGGAGGACATGGTTGAGGACGACATCGAAAGCAAAGGCTCCTTCGATATGGGCGAGTCTGACCCACTCCACGCCAAATGGGAGGGCGTTGTCGAGAGCGGATCTTTTGGAAAGTTCTATGAGCCGGCAGTGTCGTACGAAGGTCGCCACCGCTTCGACCCTCACTTCAAGTGGAATCGGGAAGCGGAGAGGAAGGTCGTGCGAAAGGTATAGTCCTCTCTCCAATCTTTCAATGCATCGAGGTCACTGACTGGTCGGCTGGTAGATCGACTGGCGTATCGGCACGTTCGTCTGTTTGATGTTCTTCGCACTCCAAGCCGACAGAGCGAACATCGTCCAAGCACTCTCCGCCGAAACACTAGCAGATCGTGGCCTCACAGTAGATGAGTACAAGACTGGCCAGACGGTCTACTTCCTGTCTCTGCTACTCGCCGCATTACCTTCTCAGCTCATCGCCAAACGGCTGGGGATCGACAGGTGGCTGCCACTCCAGATGATCTGCTGGGGTGTAGTTGCCAGCATGCAAACCGGCATCAGTGGACGCTGGTCCTTCTGGGTCGCGCGGGCGTTGATTGGCATGCTCGAAGGTGGACTGGTTCCTTCCACGATTCTCTACCTGAGCTACTTCTATACCGGCACAGAACTGCCTAAGCGGCTGGCGTGGGTCTGGGTGGGCTATCCAGCCGTGACCGTTGTATCGACGTTACTGCATGTTGCTATACTGCGATCGAGCGGTCTTTGGCAAATTCCTGACTGGCGTTGGCTCTTCGGCATCGAAGGTACCATAACCATCGTGACCGGGTGCGTAACGTGGCTTTACCTCCCGGCATCTCCAACACAGACGGCCTCCAAGCTCCGCGGCAAGCAAGGCTGGTTCTCTGTCACGGAAGAGAAGATCATGGTCAACCGGATCCTTCGCGATGATCCCGGCAAAGGCGATATGAACTACCGCGAGGCTGTGACCCTCAAGCAAGTCTGGAATTGCCTCTGCGACTATCACCTCTGGCCCATATACCTACTAGGGCTCACTTGGCAAATTCCAATGTTTCCCATCACTCAGTGGCTCAACGACAACCTGCGACACCTTGGTCTAGACACCTACCTGATTCAGCTGCTGTGCTTGCCATCACCCGCAATCTGGATTGGCAACCTCCTAATCTTCACCTACATCTCGGAGTGGCTCAATGAACGATTTCTGCTGAGCATACTCAGCCAAGTCTGGGTTCTGCCATTACTCGTCACCATGATGTGTCTACCGAACGATCGCGATCGCTGGCACAATTGGGTTCTCACTATGCTTGGGTGCGCACAGCCTTACGTTCATGTGATATTGATCGGATTGGCCAGCCGCAATGCTGGCTCTGTTCGAAACCGGACGGTATCTGTGGCGTTGTACAGTATGTGTGTGCACGCTTCGGATGTGATTGGGACCAATGTGCGTATTACTTCTGTTGGCGCTATTGCCGCTTCGCTGATCTTAACAGATATACCGGAAAGACGACGCACCATTCTACTACCGGGGCAACAGGATCCTGATCATGGTGGTCATCTACAACATCCTACTTTTCCTAGGCGCGAAACGATTTTATGTCTTTTTCAACCAGCGGCGTGAAGCGAACTGGGAGTTAATGTCGAGGCACGACAGACAGGTGTATTTGGCGACCACCAAGGACAAGGGAAACAAGAGACTGGACTTTCGGTTTTCACATTGAGCGAGGCGGCGGATGCACTGCAAAGTAGAGCACTTGCGGGATGTCTACATCATCTATGACCTAACAGCGAGCATCGATTTCACTCGTCATTTCCGCTCGGCGGAAGACCCTCCGCCCCACGTCCCAGATCTTCTCCGAACCTCTCGCCCTTGATAAACAGTGGCTTGCAGTCCTGCAGCACGAATATCATACGAGCCCATTCCGTCTTGCTCGGGTTGCGCCAGGCATGCATGGTTGCGCGCTGGACCATGACATCGCCGCGGCCCATTAACTGTGTCTCGCCAGAATCGAGCACGCTCTCGATCTGACCCTCCACCACAATTCCATAATCCACACTCTGCGTTCTATGCATCATGCAAGTGTAGTCGGGCGCGAAATCAACATATCTCAGGACGGTTCCTCCTCCACTGACAAGCCCGAGCTTGCCGCTTTCCATCTTCTTGTCATGTTCGGTGACGTCGGCATCTTTGTTGAGGTCGGCTGGGAAGGTGGTCGTGTAAGCGGGGCGCATTGCAAATTTTCCTTCATCGTAGGAGACCCATTCTACAGGTCTTGTGGAGTGGATGATGGCTTGACCGTCGGCATTGTGGCCTGTGAGGAATGCGGTGGGGCCGGGAAGATCGGTCGACAGTTGGCCAGATGTTGGTTTGCGTGAATCGGCCATCTTTGAAGATATCGAAGATGAGTGTAGTGGGATTTCGGATAGATATGTACACGAGAGGTGGGAGGTGGGTCCAGTAGTTGGGGTGGGGTCGAGCTTGCCTCTGCTCTCAAATACGGAACCCATCTTGGGTTCCGAAGCCGAGTGGAGACCATCATCAAATGCTCCTCATAGCATACAGACTGGCCAATCCAGAAGACAGACGTTCGCTAATGCGGCATGGGTATAGGTGCGAGATGGCCGTTCTTGTCATATTTCGCTTCTGCTCTCAGTCAGCCAAACGCACTCGAATGATTTTGAAACACAACAGCTACTCACTGAAAAAGGTGTAGTTGAGGGTAATGGTATCAATGCCCTTCATGTTAGGATCCTGCAGGAACTCGGGATCGATGTAGAAAAAGACAGGCATGTCTACCGTCTCGCCTTTGTTGAGCCGTTGCTCCTCAAAGCAGAAGCACTGAATCTTGCTGAAGTATGGGGCGACCTGGGCCGGCGTGACGCTGTACGTGGCCACTCCAATGATATCCTCGTCCAGGCTCTTGTTTGTGGCGGTGTAGAAGGCCAGTGCGGTCTCCCCAGGCAAGATGCGCACCTCACGCTGTTGCGGCGAGAACTTCCACGGTAGGATGTCCGAAGTGCTCCCCGCGAACGTGATGCGCAGACGTCTCGAGGTGGTGACGGGGGTGAGTCTGGCTGCAATGTCCTGTTCGCTGTCCGGGTATGCGTGTGCGGCCGACTTGATGGGTTGCCCGCCCCAGCCCGTCTGCTGGCAGATGGTCTTGTAGAGTGGCACGCTGCCGTATGATACCGCCAGAGTGCCGATGATGAGGGACATGGCGTAGAGGAGCGTGTTGCTGTTCTTGCTGTCGAACCCTCTCCGTACTGATTCCATGTTCGCTGCTGCATGCTGCCGCGATTGTTGCATCGTCTGCATCGCTCGCCGTTGCTGGATTGCTCCCCATTGCGGGCGTTTCAGGGTTGTCGCGCACGTATTGCAAGTCCATTGCTGCGGTCGGGAACGAGCCAGCTCGAGCAGACTTCGGTATCTCAGAGGAGCCATGTTGTGATTATGTCCCGAACGATGCCTTTCACATGCATGACAGCTTCAACTTCTCTCGGGAGTGCTGCACTTTCGCCGCATCTCGAGGCCTTGGCACTGCTTGGACCTAACAAACATATCCCGTTTCTTCGCCAATCTCGACCAGCACGCACGTAGAGTACACTGTCGAACGGTCGAATCGACGGTCAAAACCCCAAGAATGCGGCATCAAGCATGCCTCCAATCTGCGGCGTCTGCCACGAGCAGGAGTCCAAGTACAAATGCCCCGTCTGTGAGCTGAGATAGTACGGTTGCCGACGCTGCCTCGTACGAAACGTTCGATTGACCATGACTTAGCTGCTCGATAGGATGCTACAAGCCGCACAAAGCGAAGCACGAAAGTGAAGCTCCCACGGATCAGCCGCCACCACCCCCAGCCAAGGATCGGCCAGGCACTACACAGCGAGTCCCCAAGGTGGACCTCACTGGCTTCGAGAACGACAAGGATTTCCAGCGCTTGCTCTCACGCTTCCCACTGCTCAAAGCGCAGCTTCAAGTGACCTATGCTCTGACATTGGAACCTGGACCGGAGGATTCACGAAGCTGGAATCGCGGAACTTTGCCTGGGTTCGAACAGCCATCACGCGGACATCAAGGTCGCGGGCGAGGCAGAGGGTTCCGAGGTGGTAGATGGGGTACTGCTAGAGGCGGCAGAGATGTTGCCATCCCAAACGAGAGGCAGCACGGGAACTGGACGCAAGCGAAGGGCGACAAGGAGGCGCTGGATGTGATGAAGAAGATGAGGGAGAGTAGTGGTGATGACGGGGAGGCTGGTGAGGTGATGAGGGAGTTTGTGCAGTTGTGTCAGATCAAGTTCGCACCCAGCGGAGAGCAGGGGTGATGGGCGGTCTGCGTGATGAGTTTCGGTATGCCAGACGATGCTTGAACCGATCAGGCATTCCGAGAACGGCTCCATGCGCCGATACTTCAGATGAAGGAGTCGAGCAGCAGTCCTACGACTCCATAATAACATCGGTAGGCAGGTTTTCGTTCTAAAGAGCCATATCTTCCTAGGCACGTGCCAGAACAGCTAAATCTCACAAGTCCAACGGCTCGACGCCTTACCCGTACACCCTATTTTTGGATCCGAGATGCGATCTTCCAGAAACAATCATTACATGGGTCGCGTCTTCATGATGGATGTGTGTTCCAACGAACGAAGGGGCAAGTCTGTAGCACCAAACAGCTACGATGAATGCGCACTCATTCGATCCTCCGTTCCACACTAGCACGATGGAAGATGCGGTGCCCTGCAATTTCGATCCTCCAGCTTGTTCTGAGTCGGCGTCGAAATTAAAGTTACCCTGCATAAAGGCGTCCCAAAAGAGTAGATAGTTTACTTGGGATGCGTTGGATCAAGGAGACGTGTTGAGCAGTAGTAATCGTCGCGTGTGGCGCACCTACTCAGCTGTGTGTGAAGTAATATGGAAAAAAGTACATGTCTTGTACTTACTGGTATACCATGATTTTACCCTCCCTCCTCCTTAGCCTGATAGACTCGGAGCTTGCGACCCGCACGTCTTACCTTGCGGCATGGCCACGTCGGTAGGCTCGAGCAATAGTGACACGAATCTCGGAAGCTCTCCACCCACCTCCACCGCCGCTTCGCTGTCCGCCTCTCCCACGCCTGTGGATGGTCAGCACCACATCGCACCGTTGAATGTGCGAAAGGCCAGTAGTGGGAGCGCAGCAGGAGCGACGGGGTCCGACCAAACATTGCCCTCGACATCAGACGAGACACAGAGGCAGACGGGAGGGATATCTGATAGGCGGAGAAGCAATCGCCCGCTTTCCTTTGTTCGAAGTAGCAGTGGGGATAGCTTGCCGCGAGGAAGGACGGGAAAGGCCAAGCTTGGGCCAGCGCTGCCCGTGAAAGTATCTCCAATGTCTATGGCCGATGTGAGAAGTGGCATGCGCTTGCCAGACGACGACGATGTGACCCCGGGAGAGCAGTCGGTAGGTCTCGTTGGGTGGGCAGGACGTGTGGTGGATGGCGTTGATTGACGGGTTACAGGATGCCTTCGAAGACGCAGCCGAATCGGTCAACCAGGCCTCGAAATCGCCCAGCCGAAGTAGCAGTGTCAAGAGCGAGAGTGAGCCGACAGTGGGACTGGGGACCAATGGGCATGCGTCGCCGCTTGGGCAGATCACAAGCACGGTGGAGAACAAAGAACAGATCAATGGCGACGTCAAGCCCAAGATGTCCGCGCGACTGTCGAGATGGGTGAATGATGACATGGCCATGTTCGCGGGAGAAGCGAGTCCACCTCTCCACGTGCCCTCGCATTCACGCCAGGTGACAGCTGAGAAGGTGCCTCCTGCCGCCGAACAATCGGTCCCAGCCACAACCGCACAGCAGGAGCAGCCTGCACGGCCAAACTCGTGGGAAGTACCTCCAGATACCGCGACACCTTCGCGCCCAATATCTGCAACACCACAGGCAGCGGGAGATCTGGAGCGAGAGACGAACGGGGAGCGCAGCGTATCTCCTGCGACCGACAACGACCGGACCCCCGTGCTCCCCTCACACTCGCGGCAGAATACCGCCGAGGCAGCACCGTCTCTTGTTGCTCGACCGACATCCCAAGGACAGCAGCCATCACATTCACGCCAAGTCACTGCTGAGACGGCGCCTGCGCTCGTTGCGCACCCGGAAGGCGAGCGGGAAGACGACCAGGCGTCAGAGCGCCAACCCCGATCACATTCGCGACAAGTCACGGCGGAGATGGCGCCCGCGATGGTGGAACAAGTGCAGGACGCGGGAACAAGCGTCTCGTTGTCCAACATCCGAGCGGGCCTGCAATCACATTCGCGCCAGGCTACAGCTGAATCAGTGCCGGTACTTGCGCCTTCGATAGCAGAACCGGACCGCGAACGAAGCCTGTCGCCAATCAAGATGATGGCGCGTGGGCTGTCAGGTGATGTGCCTCTTCAGTCGCCACCTCCACCCTCGTCCCTGGGTCGGATACAGGCACTGGAGCAGCGCAACATCGGCGACCGCACTGTGTCTGGGTCATCCCCGCCACCTCCAGGAGGCTTGATGAGGACTGCGTCAACGCGGGTAGGCGCGTTCCTGGGCAGGATGAATACTATGAGGAAGCCAGGCCGGTCGCCCCCGGGACCAAGGCAAGAAAGTCGCTTCGGCACAGAAAGGAGGAATGCTGCGCAGTCTATGGCTTCCATTACCAGCAACGGTGGCGAGAGCTTAACCACAATATCTGATGCGCCTGAAGGCTTTGGTGGTCCGAGACCGAGCTTGCAGGACCAATTCCAGAGTTTGAGGAAGCAAGAAGAATACAGCTTCGCGAATACCAACGGACATGTCGAGAACGAAGACGAAGAAAATACGCCTATTACGCGGACCGTGAGTAACACTACTGATACCGATGGGTTGCCCTCGAATGACACTCCGGAGGCCCTGTCACACCGCGCATCATCTACGATCAGCATTGTGAAATCGCCACCCATGAACCCTAGTCTACCTCCAGGCACGGCGTCTGGTCTGACAGCCGGTCCGTCTGAAGAGCCTCGACAGGTAGATTGGGATCTTTGGCAGGCTGTGGTGTATGAAGGGCCTTCAGCGGTTCAAAGATCGAGTGGCGAAGAGCTGAGTCAAGCAGTAGCAGCAGGCATCCCACCAGCCATCCGGGGTGTGGTGTGGCAAGTGATGGCTGAGAGCAAGAATGCCGAACTTGAGAACGTCTACAAGACGTTGAAGTGCAGAGGCTCAGCACCCGAGACCGACAATCTGGCTGTAAACACCTCCAGACCTGTTGCACTTTCGAGGAAAACATCACAAGCCGACGTAAGCGACCCGATCGAGATGGAGGACAAGGAGTCGGTGGTCACGTCGTCACGAGCGAGCGTACACTCCGGTCACTCCACTGCCGCAACGTCGAACATTGCTAGCCCACCAATGTCCGTGAAGGGTGATGAACAGGAGCTGAAATTGAGACTCTTCGCCGAGAAGCAGAAGCGCGAAGCTGCTGCTCTGACAAAACTGGAAAAGGCCATCAAGCGCGATCTTGGATCACGAACTTCGTTCAGCAAATTCACTCAAGCGGCGGGCCTCCAAGATGGGCTGTTCGGAGTCTGCAAGGCGTACGCGTTGTTCGATGAAGGCGTAGGCTATGCACAAGGCATCAACTTCATCGCCATGCCACTACTCTTCAATATGACCGAGGAGGAAGCGTTTACTCTACTTGTACGGCTGATGAGCAAGTACGATCTGCGAAGCATGTTCACGGGAGATATGGCCGGCCTACACTTGCGGCTGTACCAGTTCGACCGATTACTGGAAGACAACGACCCGGCGCTTTACTGCCATTTACGACGGCGGAATGTGTCGCCGGAGCTGTACGCCACTCAATGGTTCCTTACATTATTCGCATACAGGTTCCCGTTACAGCTGGTAGTACGAGTTTACGATCTGCTCTTCAGCGAAGGCCTGACGGCGATCTTAAAGTTCGGACTGGTGCTGATGCAGCACAACCGGGACGCACTTCTACGCATGACGGACATGGGACACCTCACGAACTTCCTTAAGGAGAAGGTCTTTGATGTCTACATCGACAAGTCGCCTTCTGCCTCTTCCCTGCTAGACTCCGGCTTCTTCGGCTCTGTGACAGGAGGCGCAGACAAGGAGCTCTATCGAGCTGACGAGATGGTTCGTGATGCATATGAGATCCAGATCCCCGAGTCGACGCTTGCGCAGTATACAGCCGAGTGGGAAGAGTCGCAGCGACAGACGCACGACCGGGAAACCGAGCTAGAGAACCTTCGGACCTCAAATTTGACACTTACGGCCAAGATCAAAGGACTGGAAGAACGGACGCAGGCGCAAGACAGCGAGCACGTCAATATCGCGGGTGAGCTCGTACGCATCAAAGTCGAGAACGACACCCTCATGGACGAAAACGAGGGGTTCAAGATCAAGGTCGAGGAGCTGGAGAAGATGGTCGATGCGCAGCCGGCGGAAGTAGAGGCGAAGCTGAAAGAAGAGATGGATCGGATCCTGCAGCGCAACAGCGAAGTCCAGAGCGAGAATCGTGTGCTCAAAGAAGAGATGGAGGAGATGGAGCATGAGCTTGTCAATGTCAAGATGTTGCATGCGCAGGTAAGCCAGTATCAATTGTCCTCGCCTTGATGACTTACTGACGAGATGTTGCAGACACAATCCGATTACGACGCCCTGATCCAGAAATTTTCGAGCATACAGAACATGTTGAGCGAGAAGTAGACGTTGCGAACCTTCTGTTAGCGGAAAGGATGTATACATATGAGGCGTACCATCTCGAAGGAGTTCCGGTGTCAGGCTTTGACGTCGTGCGACATTTGGGCAAGGGAAGCGATATCACGAATCTGTATAGTGTATATATGTCGAAAGGCACATGGAGAACGACAGACTATGGCTGTGGAACGCGGATGTGTTCAGACACAACTCACGTCGTCGAAGATAGTCGAGTTAGCGTGAAGAAAGGGAGAGTAGTGGTAGTAGCAATGCCCAAAAAGGCGAATGCTTTGTTGCACGTTGTGCGCTGTGGTATACTTTACGTATCTCTCATATCTGACATGTCGTACGCATCATGCCCCCGAGCTATCCCGGCCCCCTTGAAGTGAACATGCTCAAACCAAAACAAGATCGACTAGAATCGAAGGTCCCAGCCGATCTCAGGGCCAATACGGGGAAGTTCTTCCGCAACCGACTGTACGTCCTTGTCGCCTCGTCCAGAAAGGCAGATGACGATGTTCTCATCCTGCTTCATCGTCTTCGCCAGCTCAACCGCGCCGAAGATGCCATGACTGCTCTCCAGAGCTGGAATGATGCCCTCCAGTTCAGACATCAATCTGAAGCCAATGAAGGCTTCGTTGTCTGTTGCTGCGACAAATTTCGCTCGCGAACTATCCTTCCAGCCTGACAATTCTGGTCCAACGCCAGGGTAATCGAGACCAGCAGACACCGAATGCGTGTCGGTTATTTGGCCCTCGTCAGATTGTAGTACGTACGTCCGTACGCCATGTAAAACCCCCGGCTTGCCTCCAGAAAGTGTCGCCGAGTGCTTGTCAGTATCCAGACCAGCGCCAGCAGCTTCCACACCCAGCATCTTCACACTGAGATCGTCGCTGAAGGGATGAAACATGCCGACCGCGTTACTCCCGCCTCCGACACACGCCACAACTGCATCTGGTAACCGGCCTGTGAGCGTGTTCATCTGTTCTTTCGTTTCTTGTCCTATAACACTCTGGAACGTCCGCACCATTGTTGGGAAAGGATGAGGTCCTATCGCAGAGCCGATGATGTAGTGTGTCGTGTCCAACTTCTCCACCCATTTTCGTAGCGCCTCGTTGACAGCATCTCGGAGCGTGCGACTTCCAGCTGTGACAGCCACAACTGATGCGCCAAGCAGCTTCATCCGGAATACGTTGAGTGCCTGTCGACGGACGTCCTCCGCGCCCATGTACACCGTACATTTCATGCCGAAGTATGCACACGCAGTAGCAGTTGCAACACCGTGTTGGCCAGCTCCGGTCTCCGCAATAATCTCGGTCTTTCCAAGCCTCCGTGCTACGAGAATCTGGCCAATCGCGTTGTTTATTTTGTGAGATCCTGTATGGTTGAGATCCTCGCGCTTGAGGTAGAGATTCGCACCCATTCCCTCTTTGCAGTTTTTACGGACGTGGTCTGTAAGTCTTCGTGCCAGGTGTAAAGAGGATGGCCGACTCATGTACGGATAGTAAGACCTGAACTCTTCCCAGAATTTGGGATCGTTTCTCGCATCGTTGAAGCCTTTCTCCAGCTCTGCAAGGCAATCCATCAGCGATTCGGGCACATATTGGCCGCCAAATTCGCCGAACCGCGAGGGCATGAGCTCAGGCTCCGGGTCGTCAGTGTTTAGGGCTTCTAGTTGATCCACAATGCCAGGCCCATCCGTGCCATCCACGACGGCATCAACATGGACCTTACCATTTGTTGGGTCACTCTCACTTGCGGGCTGTTTGGTAGGATCTGCGGTCGAGATGTCCTTGGGGGGTTCGCCAGCATCTGAACGTGATACCCATCCACTTCCGTCGCCGTTAACATTTGCTGCCGTGCTTATGCTTGTGCCGTTGGACTGCTCGTTCGAGTGACCATTCGTTTGGCCATTGATCACTGAAGTGGCGGGATTTCTCCGTTGCGTGATTGAGTAGCAGTACTCCTCTACCGCCTTTGCTCCCTCGCCTGATGGTGCATTCTTCAAGGTCGTGATGATCTGCGATCCGATCACTACTCCTTCTGCGACCTTTGAGACTTCTAGAAAATGCTCCCGAGTGCTCACACCGAATCCGACGGCGGCCGGTATGCCCTTGGAGTACTTGTGAACTCTCTCGAGCAGATCCGGGAGTCCCGAACTGAGCACTCCGGTCGCACCCGTCACGCCCATTCTGCTGACAACGTAGATGAAGCTGTCCGCGATGCCACACAGTAGCTTCATACGCTTCTCACTGGTCGCGGGTGCGATAAGTGGAACATAAGAGAGACCGTACGTCGTGCAGTGTTGTCTGAACCGGACTGCCTCCTCTGGTGGCAGGTCGACCATGATGAAGCCGTTGACACCAGCAGACTTCGCATCCTGGAACATACGCTCTTCTCCATATGCCAGGAGCGGATTGTAGTAACCCATGAACACGACGGGAGCCCTCAAACCTCGTGCGCGAGCATCTCGCACCATCTTCAGGCAAGCCTTGGTTCCCGTGCCGTTCTCCAGAGCCTGTGTGTTCGCGAGCTGAATGGTTGGACCGTCTGCGATCGGGTCGGTGAAGGGCAGGCCAAGTTCGATGATGTCTGCGCCACCAGCCTCCATTGCCAGCAAGATGTCCACAGACTGTGCAATTTTCGGGTAGCCAGCAGTCACGTAAGCCACCAACGGCGTGCGGTTCTCGCTCTTCGCCCGCGCGAAGGCTTTCTTCAAGCCCTCCATTCTGGGGTGCTGCGGGATGAGGGTTTACAGCTCGTCTAGTGCTATGTCTCCCTGAGGACGGCAAGTGATCACTATCTGCCCGAGAGATCGAAACTGTTACGGTCTGTTGTTCGAGGGAGGAAATTGCAATGGATGATGGATGTGCAAATGTTCATATACCGTATTAATTTAGTGGTGAGTCAATGGTTTTTAAATTCGAGGTGGCGCTGAGGGTCCGTGCATTCACCTCAAATCCGATCAAACAACAAATTCTTAGATACCTTACCAACTGATTTACATACCACTACCACTCCCCCTTCTGGATCTTCCTCCCGGCAAGGGACGCCAACGTGACAGGTATTGTTAATGGGCAGAAGATCATCCACAATCCAAAAAGAGCACCGATTCGGGCTTGTTCCATCCTGGCATCTCTGATCCATGGCGATGACTGCATGCTCCCTGAAATGGATAAGCCCATCGTACCTCTCACCACACAAGCGTCGCCGATCTCTGCCAGGCACTCTGTCCAAGCGTCCTTGTCGGGCGACATACATCGACTTGATCCCTCTTCGTCTGGGACTAGCCCGTCACAGTTCATGTGATAAGAATATAGCTGATATCCCCCCAGCTCTCCTCCCAACCGTCTCGCACCAGCATGGCATCGTTGACCAGGCCAGGCGCACATCATGACTTCCAGTTTGCCCAAGCTCCGCTGTCGCGAGATGATCTCCCCGATAGGCTTAAATGCAGCGAATATAGGCTGAGAGCATCCGAAGTCTAGGTGGAAGTTGAAGTGTAAACGGAGGACCTGGATGTGCTCGAAGTCCAACAGCTCCAGGACCTCGTGTAGACGGGTGATATACTTCTTGATATTCGGCTTCTTTCCAGCGTGAACGATAACCGTGACTCGCCTCATCCGCTGAAAGAGCTTCTCGCAGTCCCGCAATCTTCCGACACAGTTCAAGCCTGCATGGCGGTGTGGCCGCACGTAGCCGGCGAACACGACGAGCTTGAAGCTAGCGTGTTCATAGAGAGCATGAATGGCTTCTCGATATACGGCACGGCATGTCAGTAGCAACGACGTCTGCCGATGATGGCGGCGGTTGTTGTTACGATGTACAGCCAGTTTCCCTCCAGGGGTGTGGTAGGTACAAGAGTCAAACACACGATCGTAGACGTGGAAGTGAGCAGATCGAGTGCCATCAGGTGGTTCCAGTGCCCTTTCCCAGATCATCTCTCTTATCTCCGGGGGCAGGTAGAATAGGAAAGATCCTGCCTGCTCTGCATCGCGATTGTTCTTGGTCCTTCGCTTCAAAATTTGGCCAATATGCGAGCGTTTCGTGGCTGACACGGGGAATTGTGTGCGATGCTTATACAATTTTACTTCACAGCAAGGGCATCGCGCTGCCTCCGAGGCGTTGGCGTCTTCGGTGTATGATTCTGCCATATCGATGTTGACGTGGAGCAACCGCACGGGACGAATGAGGACTTGATACACCTCGATGGTACATCTCCATAGAATACGAAGTCATTCAACGCTGTTATTACTTCATGAATACAAGCAGCCGGTCCGGACTGTCGCCATACGTGACGGCTGGCCATTGATGTTGCTCTAAGTGGTCATCTACCTTTGATTGCTGAGTATTCGCAGGCAGGTGAGGGGTCTATCATTCTGTTGGGTTACAGGTCTGCCTGACAGCTTTGGGTATGACGAAAAACACACAACATCTGCGGTTCTCAGACAACCCTTCTATTCCGATTGGCTCTAGTCCTACGGATTCATGGCCCGCTCACAGTCGACAATATCAAATCCGTGACATCGCGTTGCGTTGGCGTCGAGAGGAAAATTAACCTAACCTGATGTGGTAGAAGTTTAGGCAGCACAGCTGCTAAACGCGCTACGAACAGGCCGTGAGCTGCTAGGCTGTCGGGCTGTCGCGCCTGCCGATGGTTATGAAAGTGTGTCGTGCGGTCGCTTCAACCGCCGTTCTCGACAGACAATACTGTTTGCGAATCAAGTGACAATCCTCCGCCATCATGAGTCTCAACCTCAACAAAACCTACAAGGACTTGCAAGTCTCCGGCGAGAAGACACAAGTAGATGGAAGTTGCAAATGCGGGTAAGCACTACGATTGACGTCTTGATTAGACTGCATACTGATACTTTACCAGAGCCATCAAGTATAACGTCAAGATCCCGATCGCCCCGGAGGGAACTTTTGTTGCCACGAAGTGTAACTGCAGCTTTTGCGGCAAGTTTGGGATTACGAGCTTGAGCCCGGAGTCTCCCCAGGACTTCACCCTCATTCAGCCTTCCAACAAAGAAGAGATCCCTGGAGACTACACCCGGAACCCGAGTACGCAGCACAGATACTTCTGTAACATGTGCGGAGTCCACGTGTTCCAAGAAGGGGAATATGAGTACGAAGGCACCAAGCACGCCTTCTTCTCGGTCAACGCAGCCACGCTCGACCAGCCCCAAGAACGTGTCGACCTCAGCAAGGTCAAGATTGGGTACTGGGATGGTCTGAGCAACAATTGGTGAGTTTTTGATGGGTGAAAGGGTAGTCGTTGACATATGTCTGCGGGTGACTCTTGTCTAAGGCACTGCTGACACTTTTACCCCTCGGTTCTTAGGGGTTCTGGCATGAAGGACACGCCGTGGCCGAACGGGTTACCTTGATAGCGTGGGGATGCGTTTGCCTGTAGACCACGTTGCGTCGGATTGGCATACGCACATCTTTACGCAAGATAGTTGTAACCAAACTTCTGCAGGACTGTAGTACTGTAGGATTGTTGATGACTCCCTTACAAGCAGGGGCTCCTTTACGATGCGAACTCGGTGCAGAGAGCCTTCGTATTCCTTCCATTATGACCAGTCAAGACGGGCCAATCGTTCTTACACAGCAGAATCCGCGGACAGCACGAGGAGTCCCATGGACGACTGAGTGTCAAGCTGCTCATCGGGACACACCTAGCAGAAGTTGCGGTTTGTCCACTGACGTGTTGAGGCGCGCCGTGCTCGGTCGAAGAACTGCCAGGCGGGCCATACCGTGCATGTGAGCTACGTCGAATCGTATGGACGATAACCGGTAATACACTGGGACATCCTACAGGCTTTGATAGTCTAAGCATCAGAGATATATTTGCGAATGTTCGATGAGTACATCAGTACTCCGTGGATGAGAGACCACCACCCGCCCCCCAGCTCCGCCCCGGCCCCGAGATCTCACCGCCAAGCAACGCTCTGCTAGTTCTATTTTAGGTCTGCGATAGCTGATCTTCATCTCTCCACCGCCATCCCCTTGGCCCCACCGTCGCTGCACCTCCTCTCGCTCCGACACCCATTGCCTCCAGTCTACTCTCCGATAACACAGTAATGCTACAAAATCGATTGTAAGTCTAGCTGCCGAGCAAGTATCGTGCGCCCAAGCATGTCGAAATGTTGCTTGTCCAAGCTTTATCTGCCGGAAACTTGTGTGGGCGTGGCGACGCCATCGAACAGCCCGAGCAGCCGTACAAAGCCAAGGTCTGCCCAGACCCCCCCCCAAGGCCAACCGATAGCCAAGATGCGACGTCTTTAGTAGCGAACGTTGGCGGACCGGCTTCACTGCCAAAACGCCTAGAGACCAAGACCCAGCTAAAAGTGCAGGTCGGTCGGACCGTGATACAACACCGTGCCACGAGCAAGTATATTATACACCTGGCTTCGTGTTCTACAGCGGACAGATCATTTTACTTTCACATCGCCTTGCACATTCGCTACAAATAAAACTCTTGCTCAGATCCATCTCGATCTTGCTCAGATCCATCTCGATATCACAACAAGGATTAAGAAGCATACACCCCATCTAGACAGCAATAATGTATATCTCTACCTCGCTCATCGCCGCCGCGGCCTTTACGGCCTCTGCCATCGCCCTTACAGAATATCCTGCCCCGGCCGGTACTGGAAGCCAGAGCACATACCAGCCACAACCAACGGGTTACACTTGGTCGTCACCACCGTCCGCTCCATCTCCGCCATCGGATCCTTCTCAGCCAGGCCCTCACGGCTGGGAGCACCAACCGGGTTCATACCCAGGTGGTACTCCTCCGACCCATGGCTGGGAGCACCAACCAGGCGCTTATCCCGGTGGTCCTATCAGCGGCTACCCAGGCGGCCCTGCTCCTGGTGCTCAGTGCCCCGGCACCGAGCCCGGCAAGTACTGCCTCTCTGACAGTGATGCTGAGGAGGCTGCCGACATCTTCCGTGAACTCATCCAGAACTACAACGATGAGATTGCACTGGCGGCTCTAACCGAGGACTTCATCGATTACTCCTCTGCCGTCAACATCATCAGGAATGGTGGCGATGGAGAGCCATTCGAGGTTGAGAAGCCCACCTTTGTCGGCCGAGAGGAGTTCATGGTGAGTACTGGTGGGGGAAGTCTTGCAGTAACACACCGCTGATAGCTTGTCATATAGGCTGCGCAAGGTAGCCAGCCGGAGATCCCTTTTAAGAAGCTCCAGAGATTTCACGGGTGCGACAGCGTTAGCATGCGATGGTTGACTCGCCGCTCGGCGAACGGCCAGGAGACCGAGACTGCGAGAATTGTGAGTGACGTTCATCTTCTATTTGACTGAGACCATCGCTGACTCCGCCATAGCCTGTCGTTGGTAACGTCATCATCGAGACTGTGCAGTCTAGCCCTGGCGATAAGTTCAACTTCCGTATCAAGACACTCTTCAGGTGAGTCGACCTGCATCTGTGATATGATTATCGTACTAACAAGGAGCACAGCGAATTCAATGCGGCGGCCTGGCTGGGTAAGTCAATGTCTCCCCAGGCTCATCAAATATCGTTGAGGTTGTAGCTAACAATAAATAGTCAACCTTGGTGTCTTCACCCCCGAGAACGGCACCGAAGGCGCCGCTGGCGAGAAACGCTCTCTGCTGGCTAATCTTCGTGGCCCGATGATCTAAGCGTTGTTTGTTTAACACGGAAGAGGCGTTCTTGAATTTGAGTTCCTGGGCGAGGGAGGCCGTTGAGTGGCAGACGAACACATATAGACTAAAGTGCCCCGAGGCTCTGCAATCTGTATAGCTATGGACTCTTTGCATAGTAATCGCGTAAGCTTGCGATTCGACAAGCCTCTGCCAAAATACATCCTCATTGAATCACGTGAACCACTACAAGCTAGACGGCATCTGGCCTAGCAGGTTGATTTGTCAGCGTTCGACAGAACACGAAAAAGTTTCGCAAAGTCGAGGTGCAATAGTGCATCCGTCTGTAGCAGCAGACAGCATACAGGAAAGTTATTTGAGTGACAGCATGGCAGACGCGGTCCTTGTGTATCTACGGCAGAGCCTGCCACAAGAGATTGCCGCGCTGACCGAGCCGTATATAACCAAACTCGAGCACGGCGACTACGAGGGCTTGCTGAGAGATGCAGATGCACAAGCACTGTTTGGACAGCAGCCAGGATCAAATTCTGAAGACGCTGCTCCTGACGCCTTTCCTAGCTGGAACGACTACGTCTTCCACCGGCTCGGCACCTTACTATCAGACCGACGACTCGAGAAGCAAAGCGTGTTCTTCTGTATTGGATATGCCGCCTTATTGGCCTTCTTGCAATCGAATGTAACTGGCCCCCCTCTACCCTTCGACGTGGCAGAGTTGTTACTGCCGCAGGATGTCTCGAAGAACGCTGGGCGGACGAGGAGCTTACGGAAGTCGATGCTGGAGAGCCTGGGCATGGATGGCATCGCTGCATACAGCCTGACGCCAAATGTCGAACTGCTGTGTCTTGCAGACGCCATCTTCACCTGTCCGCCGATATTGAAGAACATCAAGGCAGCACGATGGGCGAAAGTGAGGGCTCAATTCATGCAGCAGAGGCTCTTGTCGGAGGTGTCCTCTACATTGCAGAGCGTCATCTTCGAGGACCTGGGAATGCTGAACGAGGAGTTGTTAGGCAACACTGAGCTCGTTTCCGAGGGCAGCATGCAGGCCGAATATGTGCTTGAGACGGCCGTCATTCATCTCCATCATGGCCTGGACAAGCTTGCGAAAGGGGATTTACAGAAAGCAAAGGAGATTCGCCAGTTTGACTTCGCTCTAACAGGCTTGCTGGGGAAGCGTACGAAGTTCCAGCAGACTGATATAAGCCAGCTGGTTGTGCTAGCGAGGAGTCATGCGTCTGGGGAAACTGTGCAGAATGGAGCCGTTGCGGATCCGGACAAGGGCGACAAGAACCATGACACAGTACCTGCCAACCGTGCTCTGGACGACGACACTCTGCTAGAGTCCATATCGTTCGCTCCCACCAAAGAGTCTCTTGCCGGGTTCGTACCCAGCGATTCACTTTCAACAAGTCTTTCCACCCTGGATCCTGCTAACCAGCCACAACTAAAACCACTGGACTCGACCATTTTACTTGATCTCGCATCCTCGATCACGAACACATCCCCGCAGGACGGCCTGACTCGGGAAGAGACGCTCCCATATGCCACCCGAGTGTTGGAAGGTGGCAGCTCGAATTGGCAGGTTTACACCCAAGCTCTCCTCGTTCGCAGTAGGGTCGAAGGTTACCGGTCCCGGACTGTTGAACGTGGGCTTCTACAATTACAAGCCTTGGTGGACCAGGTCATAGCGGAGACAGGAGGAGCACAACCAACAGGAGGGCAGTCTAATGGTTGGGGGTCAAGCAGCTTTCTCCCCATGGCAAAAGAGTCAGAGTCTGCGCCGGCACAGGATCGCCTGCGATATATCTTTCAACTTGGTTCTCCTACACGGTGGGAACTAGAAGCTGAGTTGGCATCACGATGGGTGTCTCTGGGAGGTTTACGATCAGCGCTCGACATATACGAGCGACTAGAGATGTGGGCAGAAGCCGCTTTGTGTTGGGCAGCCACCGAGCGGGAAGACCAAGCACGGAGGATAGTTCGACGACAGCTGTACCAAGCAAGCGACGGAAGGACAGGTAACGAGATCAACGACGACGAAACCTGGTATGGACCTCCTCGAGATCCGCAGCCTCTTGACGCCCCTCGCCTGTATTGCATTCTGGGCGACATCGACCATTCAGTGGAGATGTACGAGAAGGCATGGGAGGTATCAGGTCAGCGGTATGCTCGAGCGCAACGATCGTTGGGCAGGCACTTCTTTGCGGCCAAAGACTACGTTAAGGCTGCTGGTGCATACAGTAAGAGTCTCAAGGCGAATCAGCTGAACCATAGCAGCTGGTTCGCACTAGGGTGTGCGCTGCTGGAGCTTGAGCAGTATGAGAAAGCTGCAGCGGCATTCTCGAGATGTGTACAGCTGGACGAGACGGATGCCGAGGCGTGGAGCAATCTGGCGGCTGCGCTGTTGCGGAAGGAGCCCGAGGAAGCGAAGGGTACGAACGGGCAGGAGGATATCGCAACGCCAGAGGAGCGCGAACGACCATTACCGTCTTTACAGAATAACAGACTTGATGCTCTGCAAGCTTTGAAACGGGCGGCGACCCTCAAGCACGATTCTTTCAGGATATGGGAGAACGTACTGATCGTATCTGCATCGTTGTCGCCCCCGGACTATACATCGATCCTTGCAGCACAGAAGAAGATCATTGACCTGCGGGGGAAGACGGATGGCGAGAAGTGCATCGATTATGAAATCCTGGATCTGTTGCTACAGCATGCAATCGCTTCAAACGACCGATTCGATCCGGAACAACCTGGATTACCTCGCATGGTCGTCAAATCTGTTGATCAGGATGTCGTTCCGCTGATCACCGGCTCTGCTCGACTCTGGCGACTCGTCAGTCGACTGGCGTTGTGGAGGAACAAGCCATCGTTGGCACTTGACGCGGAAGAGAAGGCATGGCGGGTCGTCACGTCGCAGCCGGGATGGGATACGGATGCTGAGGGCAGATGGGACGAGGTGGTGGAGGCGACCGTGCGACTTTGTGACTCGTATGAGAGTCTAGGACCGAAAGAGAGGACGGAGGGTATGGGTGCGGGTGAGCTGGTTGCTAAGGATTGGAAGTTCAAGGCGAGGACAGCAATCAGAGGGATACTAGGGCGAGGTAAGGACAGCTGGGAGGGGACGAAAGGATGGGACAGATTGAAGGACGTCATGGAGGGACTCAGGAATTGATCGAAAGGTGTCAATGTCTAGAGACACGATGTGGGACATCGGCTATTCCTGCTGCTTGTTGGATAGTACTCAGTATCGAGGCCAGCAGACATAACTGGAGACCTGTATTGAAAGAAGGTTGCGAAAGTGAAGGTGTTACAGCTCAGCTTAATAAATTAAACGAGTCTTGTATACGAGGACTTATATCCATGGTTTTCTTATAGTTATACTATAAGAATCGTCTTATAGTTATACTATAAGAATCGGACGAGGTAAGCTCGCCGGTAAAATAAGCGTATTGGGTAGCTACAGCGCGATCTTTCTATAGTAGTACTTACTTATCTACTTTATACCTATATATAGGAACTATAGAAACTATAGAGAATATAGGAACTATATAGGAAAAGGAGAAAAAGTAGGGAAAATAAGAAACATTAGTATAAAACATAGGAGTAGTTAAAATAGTAGAAATAGTAAACTAGAAAGATAATCTAAGTCTAACTAGGTCGTAACGCGAGTTAATATAGACGCGTATAACGAAGGAAAGTAGAATACCGGTTACGGTTAACCGCAACCGGCGAGGACATAGAGAATCTCAGTCTCCTTTATTCAACAGTCGGAAGGAACGGATGTGCAGAATCACCCTCCATCACTCACCCACTTGGGGAGCGGATCTCGATACACTAGCTTCCAGTCCACGAGCTTGTCTTCGGGTGTCTTCGAGACGATGCGTTTGCAAAG
>JAABUL010000201.1_pt1 | contig 120063 bp, 106 predicted proteins | sample 5559151 | NCBI WGS metagenome assembly JAABUL01 (sample SAMN10711876, study PRJNA513368) | rock metagenome | isolation source: Antarctica rocks | place: Antarctica: Victoria Land, Pudding Butte sud | reverse complement strand
TCGACGAGGTGTCCGATCCGGCAAGAACGGCTCAATCCGCGCCCACATCGCATCCGAAAGGACCTGCATACGATTCATCGACCCAGACTGCCGCCACCCACCGCCAAGATCGGTCAGACACGCCCTAATCCCCCGGCGAGCACTGCAACGCTAAGAAGTGCCTTGTACTTTCTCAAGAGCTTCCCCTCATCATGAAGTGCAACTGCACTGAATGTCATAGTTGTCAGATAGAGGTTGGGCCTGGGAGCAGGGGGGGTTCCGCGTCACCAGGCCCAACCTGATTAGGGGAGCGGCAGCAGGGCCAGGCTCTGGTGCGTCTCGCCCTTGATCGTCTTGCCGTCCGAGCCGACCCACAAGCCGAGGTTCGTGGCTAGCAGATCCTTACCACCGACGCCTCGGGTCTTGGGTGCAGTCCAGCTACGGATCGCCAGCCCGGTGGCAGGGTCGAGCGCCTGGATACCGGGGCTGACAGCGAAGCAGCCAGTGACGCAGAAGTCCCGGCCGCCAGAATTGTCCATCCACCGGTTGTGGCCCTGTACGTAGACCGCAGCGCCGGTGACGGAAGTGCTGTGCAGTGTGTCGCCGCCGGTGTAGTTGATCCACGTCGCCGTAGCCTGGTTAGGCTGATTCGTCTCAAGCCGAGCCGCCGCGTCACACACATCAGTACCGAGCAACAGCGGATTGTTGCCCTGCACCACGTAGCCGGTGGCGACCACGACGAAGTACGACCCGTCGGGGCTGAAGTCCACGTCGCGGAGATAGGCCGGGTAGACCTTGGGCAACTCGCAACTGTGACTAAAGGGCTGGTAGTACCAAGGGTCCGGTGTCGCCGAAGTAGCTCCAAGATCCAACATGAAGGCCCTCGGATGCGGGGCGGTGAAGTTGCCGATCGCCACCAGCCGAGTTGCCGCTCGACCGCCGGCATTGTCCACCGTGAACCGATACACGTCCGTGGGCTGAGCCGTAGCCGGCGCACCGGCCGTGCCGCAAGCCGCATTGGCCACACAGGTGCCAGAGATCGGCACGTTGATATAGCCGGTGTCGGCACCGGTGGCGGGGTTGAGTGCGGCAAGGTGCTTGCCGAACGTGCCGCCGACGATCACCCGGTTGTTGACGATCTGCATGTCGTGGACCTTGCCGGAGGACCACGGAGCCTTGAACGCGGTGTCCACCACACCAGTAACGGCATTGATCTTGGCGAGACCTCGGGCAGCGGTCCCGTTGACCGAGGTGAACTCCCCGCCGATGTAGACCGAGCCGTTGTATGCCCGGATCGCCCAGACCGGCCCGTTGACGTTGGGCGCGACGCTGGACAGGGCGCCAGTGGCGGCATTGAAGGCGACGAAGTTGGGGCGCACCACCGTCGAGCCACCGGCCAAGACAGAGTGGAACTGACCTCCGACGTACATGGTCCCGTCGGCTGACTGCTCCAGCGCATAGGTGGCGGGGTGGGACACCGTAGTGTCACCAGCGAGTTGCGGCGTGTAGTCCACGGGGTTGGTCGAGACCAGGGACGGCTGTAGCACCCCGGCGTAGGCGGTCGCAGACAGCGCTAGGGCGGCGGTTACCGCCCCGGTTACTGTGGCGAATCGGCGGACTGACTTGAGCATTGTGATCCCCCTAAAAGGACTAGACCTGGACGCGTGCTGGGCTGCCCCTGAGCCCCGGCCAACCTCGGGTAGCCGAGGATGTCCTGCATCGTGCCGAGCAGAGAGTAGAGACTCTGCGGCGTTGGTGTCTACCGCGCCGGGCGTGATGTACGGAGAGAGCACGAGGGTCGGCACCCTGCATGACGCTTCGGTCACCGTAAGGCAGGGGACGCCCTTGGTGCCCGACCCGTCGCCCTCGTCCCAGGTGATGATGATCAAGTTCTGCCCAGCCTGGTAGGACGGCAGCGCGGTGAGCTTCGGGATCATCGCCGACATCCAGTCATCGCCGGCCTGGACCCGCTGGGAACTGGCCGTGGGGCACCCGGACTGCCAGTGCGTGTCGTTGCAGGCGTTGGGCGTGATCCACGGGAACGTCGGGAGAGAATCGGTGGCGAGGTCGGCGTCGAGCACGGTCAGCGGAATCCCTGTCGGAGGCGTGCTGGTTCCCCGGCTAGCAGGTGACCACCCAGGTGCCTTCCGTTCGGATGAGGCCGAGGTTGAGCAGCCGTCGGAGGTTGAGGGCGGCAGTGCGGGTCTGGAGCCAGGCGTGGTTCTTGTTGACGCCGCGATTGGGGCGGACCGCAGTCCACATTTTGTCCACGGGAGTCGCTCTAACGTTGCTTGACAACAGTGCTGCTAGACCGGCCTCCGGAGGCCATCTGCGCAGGTCAGGCGGCGTTATGCCGGATTCCGTTATAGGGCAGGGTTATAGTAGTCATTTCCTTGACACGGAAGAGGTCACAGGTTCAAGTCCTGTATCGCCCACAATCGGCACGTCGCGAGCTCGAGCCGGAAGGAACTCCATGAAGCCCTGGCCGGGATCGGCCTACCCCTTGGGCTCGACCTACGACGGAACCGGGACGAACTTCACGTTGTTCTCAGAGGTCGCCGAGTCCGTCGAGCTGTGCCTGTTCGACCCCGACGGCACCGAGACGCGCTTCGAGCTTCCTGAGGTCGACGGGTACGTATGGCATGGATACCTCCCCGGCGTAGGCCCCGGTCAGCGTTACGGCTACCGCGTCCAGGGGCCCTACGACCCCTCGAACGGTCACCGGTGCAACCCCAACAAGCTGTTGCTCGATCCCTACGTCAAAGCGGTCGACGGAGTCATCGACTGGGACGAATCGCTGTTCAGCTACCAGTTCGCCGACCACGACAAACGCAACGACCTCGACTCCGGTCCCCACATGATGAAGTCGGTGGTGATCAACCCGTTCTTCGACTGGGACAACGACCGGCACCCCCGCACCCAGTACAACGAAAGCGTCATCTACGAAGCTCACGTCCGCGGGCTGACGATGACGCATCCCGACATTCCCGAGGACATGCGCGGCACCTATGCCGGGCTTTCCCATCCGGTGCTGATCGACCACCTCCAGAAGCTGGGAGTGACCGCCATCGAGCTGATGCCGGTGCACCAATTCGTCAAGGACCACCATCTCGTGCAGAACGGCCTGACCAACTACTGGGGCTACAACACCATCGGGTTCCTGGCACCGCACAACGGTTACGCGATGCGCCGGGCGGCCGGCGAGCAGGTGCCGGAGTTCAAGGGCATGGTGCGCACGATGCACCAAGCCGGGATCGAGGTCATCCTCGATGTGGTCTACAACCACACGGCGGAGGGCAACCACCTCGGACCCACCCTGGCCTTCCGTGGCATCGACAACGCCGCGTACTACCGGTTGATGGACAAGACACCGGAGTACTACATGGACTACACCGGCACGGGAAATTCGCTCAACGTTCGGCATCCGCACTCATTGCAGCTGATCATGGACTCGCTGCGTTACTGGGTGCTCGACATGCACGTCGACGGGTTCCGCTTCGACCTGGCCTCGGCCCTGGCGCGCGAACTGCACGATGTCGACCGGCTGGCCGCCTTCTTCGACCTTGTGCAGCAGGATCCCGTTGTGTCGCAGGTCAAGCTCATTGCCGAGCCGTGGGACGTCGGAGACGGCGGCTACCAGGTCGGCAACTTCCCACCGCTGTGGACCGAGTGGAACGGCAAGTTCCGCGACACCGTACGGGATTTCTGGCGCGGCGAAACGGCGACACTGGGCGAGTTCGCCTCTCGGCTGACCGGCTCCAGCGACTTGTACGAACAATCCGGACGGCGACCTTTCGCCAGTATCAACTTTGTCACGGCGCACGACGGCTTCACCCTCAACGACCTCGTCTCCTACAACGACAAGCACAACCAGGCCAACGGCGAGGACAGCAAGGACGGCGAGAGCCACAACCGTTCCTGGAACTGCGGAGTCGAGGGCCCCACCGAGGACATGGAGGTGATCGCGCTCCGCGAGCAGCAAAAGCGCAACTTCCTCGCCACCTTGTTCCTCTCCCAAGGCGTGCCGATGCTGCTGCACGGCGACGAGATGGGACGTACGCAGCGCGGCAACAACAACGTCTACTGCCAGGACAACGACATTTCCTGGGTGGACTGGAAGGACGCCCGGGACAACTGGGCGCTCGAGGAATTCACCGCCCGGGTGAGCAAACTGCGCCACGACCATCCGGTCCTGCGGCGGCGGCGTTTCTTCGGCGGCCGGCCGATCCGCACCGGCGACGAACTCCGGGACATCGCCTGGTTCACCACCGCTGGACAGGAGATGACCGAACGCGACTGGGACGCCCCCTTCGGTTTGGCCCTGGCGGTTTTCCTCAATGGTGAGGGAATCCCCGATCTCGACCAGCGCGGGCAGCAGGTGACCGACGATTCGTTCCTGATCTGCTTCAACGCCCACGACGTGGCAATGGACTTCACCATGCCAGGGCCCGGATACGCCACGACCTGGGAAGCAGCGCTGGACACGGCCCAGCCCGTCGACCACGGGATCGACGGCGCCCGGACGGTGAAGTCGGCCGAGCAGATCCAGGTGGAGGCACGGTCGCTGCTGGTGCTGCGCCGCGTGTTCTAGAAGCGGTGAGCCAACACCCGCAGTCGACGTATCGCTTGCAGCTGCATGCCGGCTTCGACCTCAACGCGGTGGCCGAGGTGGCCGACTATCTCGCCGACCTGGGCGTGTCCCACGCCTACACGTCCCCGCTGCTGCAGGCCGCTCCGGGCTCCGCCCATGGCTACGACGTCGTGGACCATTCCCGGGTCAGCGACGAGCTCGGCGGTGAGGTCGCCCGGCAAGCATTGGCCACTCGGCTAGAAGAGCTGGGCCTGGGCTGCGTGGTCGACATCGTGCCCAATCACATGAGCGTGGAGGAGCCCCGGCTCAATCGCTGGTGGTGGGACATCCTGACGCATGGCGCCGGCGCCCAGCACGCCGACTACTTCGACATCGACTGGTCGCGGGGCCGTTTGCTGCTGCCGGTGCTCGGCGACGCACCCGACGAGCTCGACCGGTTGGCAGTGGTCGACGACCAGCTCGCCTACTACGAGCACCGCTTCCCGATCGCACCGGGCACCGTCGGCGGCTCGCCGCGCGAGGTACACGACCGGCAGCACTACGAGCTGGCGTCCTGGCGTCGGGGCAACACCGAGCTCAACTACCGCCGCTTCTTCGACATCACCAGCCTCGCCGGCCTGCGGATGGAAGACGCCGGCGTCTTCGTCGACACCCACCGCGAGATCCTGCGCTGGGTGGCGGCCGGCGATGTCGACGGTCTGCGGATCGACCACCCGGACGGGCTGGCCGACCCAGAGGGCTACCTCACGGCCCTGGCCGACGCTGCGGCGGGCTGCTGGGTGGTGGTGGAAAAGATACTCGAGCCCGGAGAGGACCTGCCGGCGTCCTGGCAGTGTGCCGGCACGACCGGCTACGACGCCTTGCGGCACATCACGGCCCTCCTGGTCGACCCGGCCGGCCAAGCACCGATGACCCGGATCTACGCCGACCTCACCGGTGGCAGCACGGACTTCCCTGACCTGGCGCATGAGCTCAAGCTGCGCGCCGCGACGACCAATCTGGCGGCCGAGACCCAGCGGCTCGCCCGATTGGTCCCGTCCGTGCCGTCGGCATTCGACGCGGTGGCCGAGGTCATGGCCGGCTTCGGTGTCTACCGCAGCTATCTGCCAGAGGCGGGCAGCCAATATCTGGCCGCGGCCGTGCACGCTGCGGCCAGCCGGCGGCCCGACCTGGCGCCCTCGATCGCCGCCGTCGACGAAGCGGCCCGGGCCACGGGATCGGAATTCGCCGTCCGGCTGCAGCAGACGACGGGCATGGTGATGGCGAAGGGCGTCGAGGACACCGCCTTTTACCGCTACCACCGACTCGATGCACTCAACGAAGTGGGCGGCGACCCGACCCTGTTCGGCGCGCCGGTCGAGGACTTCCACACCGCGAGTGCGGCCCTGAACTGTGACTGGCCGCACTCGATGACCGCCCTCTCCACTCACGACACCAAACGAAGTGAAGACGTCCGGGCGCGCCTGATTGTGTTGGCCGAAATGCCCGAGGCGTGGGGCGCCGCGGCGGGGCGGTGGTCGGCGCGCCGGCCCGGTCCGGACGCAGGCATCACGTACCTCGCCTGGCAGACGCTGGTCGGCGCCTGGCCCCTCCCCCACGATCGGGCGCTGGCCTACCTGACCAAGGCGGCCCGGGAGGCCAAGCAGCACACGTCGTGGATCGATCCCGACCCCACCTACGACTCGGCCCTGACCGACTTCGTCGGCGCCGTCTACGCCGATGCGGACCTGCTGGCCGACATTGCGGCTTTCGCGGAGCGGCTGACGCCTTTCGGCTGGTCGAATTCGCTGGCGCAGAAGCTGATCCAGCTCACCATGCCGGGCGTACCGGATGTTTATCAGGGTTCTGAATTGTGGGAGCTGTCCCTGGTCGATCCGGACAACCGGCGCCCCGTCGACTATTCGGTGCGGCGAAAACTCCTTGCCCTACTGGCAACCGCTAGGTTCCCGCCCATGGATGACTCCGGGGCAGCCAAGCTGCACGTCGTCTCACAAGCGCTGCGACTGCGCAGGGAACACCCCGGCGCCTTTGACGGTGCCTACACATCGATGTCGCCGGAGGGCCGGGCCAGCGGGCATGCAATTGCGTTCCTGCGCGGCGACACCGTCATCACCGTCGCGACCCGGCTCCCGGTCGGGTTGGACGCACTGGACGGTTGGCCGGGCACCACCTTGGCACTGCCGTCGGGCACCTGGACCGACCGGCTGACCGGAGCAGCTTTCGCCGGCGATGCCCCACTCGATCAGCTGCTGGGCAGCCTGCCCGTCGCCCTGCTCGTCCGCGGCTGATTACCCGACGGCCGAGCTAACCCGGACAATGGCCCGATGGCGACGTACGAGGTGTGGGCACCCAAGGCCGAACAGCTGCGCGTGCAGATCGACGGCCAGTCCTATGCCATGGCGGCTCGCGGCGGCGGCTGGTGGCAGGGAACGGGTCCGGGTGCACACGGCACCGACTACGCCTACCTCATCGACGACGACGCCAAGGCGCTGCCGGACCCGCGCTCGAGGTGGCAGCCCCAGGGCGTGCACGGGCCCAGCCGGCGCTACGACGACGCCGCTTTCGCCTGGACCGACAGTGGCTGGACGGGACGTCAGCTGGCCGGCGGCGTCGTCTACGAGCTGCACATCGGGACTTTCACCGATGCGGGCACGTTCGACGCCGCCGTGGACCGGGTCGACCACCTTGTCGCGCTGGGTGTCGATCTCGTCGAGCTGATGCCGGTTAACGCCTTTGACGGCCCATGGGGTTGGGGATACGACGGCGTGGGCTGGTACGCCGTACACGCCCCCTATGGCGGGCCGGACGGGCTCAAGCGCTTCGTGGACGCCTGCCACGCCAAGGGCCTGGGCGTGCTGCTCGACGTGGTCTACAACCACCTCGGGCCGTCCGGGGCCTATCTGAACCCGTTCGGGCCGTACTTCACCGACCGCCACGTCACGCCGTGGGGGCCGGGAGTCAATCTCGACGGGGCCGGCTCAGATGAGGTACGCCGCTTTATTGTCGACAACGCGCTGCTCTGGCTCGACGCCTTCCACCTCGACGGCCTGCGGCTCGACGCCGTCCACGCCCTCGTCGACGACCGCGCCATTCATCTGCTCGAAGAAATGTCCGTAGCGGTGGAGGCGCTGGCTACCCACCTACGCCGGCCACTGTGCCTGATCGCCGAGTCCGACCTCAACGACCCGAAGCTGGTCACGGCGCGGGAGGCAAACGGCTACGGGCTCGACGCTGCGTGGTCCGACGACTTCCACCATGCGCTGCACTCGGTCTTGACCGGCGAGCGGCAGGGCTACTACTCCGACTTCGGCGCCCTGGCGGCCCTGGCCAAGACCATCACCCGGGTGTTCTACCACGATGGCAACTGGGTCTCGTTCCGCGCTCGCCGGCACGGCCGACCGGTGAACACCCACCTCACGCCGGCCTCGCGTTTCCTGGGATTCCTGCAGGACCACGACCAGATCGGGAACCGCGCGGCCGGCGACCGGATCTCGGCCCTGCTGTCGGCGGATCGGTGCAAGGTCGGCGCCGGCCTGCTGCTCACCTCGCCGTTCACCCCGATGCTGTTCATGGGCGAGGAATGGGCGGCCTCCACCCCGTGGCAATACTTCACCAGCCACCCCGACCCCGCGTTGGCCGACGCCGTCCGCCAAGGGCGGCGAGCCGAATTCGCCGACCACGGCTGGGCAGCCGAGGAGGTGCCCGACCCGCAGGACCCGCAGACCATGCGGCGTTCGCGTCTGCGGTGGGCGGAAATCGACGAGCCGGCGCACGCTGACGTGCTGGAGTTCTACCGCAAAGCCATAGCCGTACGCCGGCAACGACCGGAGCTGACCGACCCGCGACTGGACGCGGTCACCGTGGATTACTCCGAGGAGGCCCGCTGGCTTGTGGTGACCCGCGGAGGCCTGCGGGTGATCTGCAATCTCGCCGGACACCGGCAGACCGTGCCGCTGGACGGGGCACCGCGCGGTGTCCTGCTTGCCTCCAAGACCGGCTTCATCTATTCCGACGGCAAGGTCGAGCTCGACGGTGACTCGATCCTCGTGGTCGAGCTGGCCTGACATCTTGCGCCAGCTCACGCCGAAGGCCATCGAGCTCGACCTCTTCGGGCTCTACGCTCATTCGCCGGCAACGGTGCGGGTGAATTTCGTCTCCAGTGCCAATGGCACGGCGACCGTCGACGGCCGTTCAGCCGGGCTGTCCGGCCCGGGCGACCGGCGGCTCTTGCAGGTGCTGCGGGCACTGGCCGACGTGGTCGTGGTCGGTGCGGGGACGGTCCGGGCCGAGGGTTACGGATCGGTGCGCCCGCCCGGCGCTCTGCAGGAGTGGCGCCGCGCTCACGGAATGCCGCCTGGGCCGCAGCTGGCGGTCGTCAGCGGGTCACTGGCGCTGGACCCCGACAGCGAGGTGTTCTCCTCAACGCCGGTCCGGCCCATCATCCTCACCGGGGCGCACCCGCCGGCGGCCCGGGTCGACGCCCTGAGTGCCGTCGCGGAAGTCGTGGCCGCCGACTCCCCCGGGCGCTGGCTGGCCCTGCTCGCCGAGCGGGGAATGACCCGGGTGCTGTGTGAGGGGGGTGCCCGGCTGTTCGGCTCGCTGCTCGCTGCCGGACTCGTCGACGAGTTGTGCCTGACGCTCTCGCCCAGGCTGGCAGCCGAAGACGGGCCGGGCGTCGTGGCGAGGATCGCCCCCCCACGCCCTTTGTCGCTGATGCACGTGCTCGAAGAAGACGGATTCTTGTTTCTGCGGTACGCCATCAGCCGCTGTTAGCCGGCCCGCCGCCCCGACGACCGCCGCCCCGGCGACCGCCGCGCCACCTGAGCAGCCCACCACACCAGCGGGATCTGCAGCGGCAACCGGCCCCAGCTGATCAGCCGGTGCCCGGTCGAGCCGCCCGAGGCGGCCAAGGCCATCTGGACGTTGGCCGGGAAGACGGCCACGAACAGCGCGGCGGTGGCCCAGCCGGCGAGCCGGCGGGTGCGCCGGTAACCCAGGCCGGCGGCGCAGGCCAGCTCCGCAAGCCCGCTGACATACACCAAAGCGCGGGGGTAGGGCAGCACCGGTGGAATGATCCGCTCATAGGACCGGGTCGCCGTGAAGTGAGCCGTCCCGGCCACCGCAAGCACGCCGGCCAATACCCAGGGGGAGGCGCTCCGCCAGCGACTGGGCCAGCGAGTGGGCCGGCGCTCAACGGGACTCATCCCACAATCTTTTCATGCCCGGACACCCTCGAACGGCCGCCCGATTCTTCCAGGCTGCCGGCGAACATGCCGATGCTCATATTCGTAGTTGAGCTTGTCGCGCTCCGTCGCCGGGTCGTTATTCGGACAGGCGAGTTTGGTCAAGGGGACGGTATGAGTGACATGCTGGCCATCAACAAGGCCGACGACTGACCATTGTGGACACTACCGCGGTGTCCATGGCCGACCGGTGCGACCGCCGCGGCCGGACGCGTTGACGAAGAAAGAGGTCCAGATGCCTCAGCATTGTCTTGCATCCCGTCGCGGAATCCGGTTGTGGCGACGGTCCGGCCAATGGTCAACGGCGGTGCTCATCGCCACCGTCCTGCTGGGCGGCCAAGGCGCGGTAGCCACGGCGGCTACCGGCCCGCGGTCTGCAGCGGCCAGCCCGGAGGGGACCGACATCACCCCGTCCCACGTCTTGGGAGCGTCGATCACCGGCGCCGGAGTAATCGCCCGGGCCCGAGCGTGGATCGCTGCCCGACCGGCAGTTCCTTACAACCAGCTGCACAGATACGCCGATGCCTCCGACTATTACGGAGACAGTGCCGGCCATGACCCGACCACTGGCTGGCGGGAGGATTGCTCGGGCTTCGTCTCCTACGCGTGGGGACTTCCGGGTCCGGGTTACGTGACATCCACACTGCCGGATATCACCACACCCATCAGCTGGTCATCGCTGCAACCCGGTGACGCAATACTCATTCCCGGTGAGCACACGGCGCTATTCGCGCAGTGGGACGACTCGGCGCATACCAGGTACACGCTGTGGGATGAGGCGAACACCCAGGACGGCACCGTCGTGTCCTCGGGAATCACCCTCTCGGACCCTTATTGGTCCAGATACACCCCGGTTCGATATGACGCCATCCGTCAGCGCGCTGCGGTAGGTGACTTCAACGGTGACGGACGGGCCGATCCCGGCGTGTGGCGGCCCGCCACCGGACGCTGGTATTTCCACGGCGCCGCAACCGACCTCACCTACGGGGTCAGGGGCGACATCCCCGTCCCGGCCGACTACAACGGTGACGGACGTACCGACCCGGCCGTATGGCGGCCCGCCACCGGACGCTGGTATTTCCACGGCGCCGCAACCGACCTCACCTTCGGAGTCAGGGGCGACATCCCCGTCCCGGCCGACTACAACGGTGACGGACGTACCGACCCGGCTGTATGGCGCCCCGCCACCGGACGCTGGTATTTCCACGGCGCCGCAACCGACCTCACCTACGGGGTCAGGGTCGACATCCCCGTCCCGGCCGACTACAACGGCGACGGACGTACCGACCCGGCCGTATGGCGCCCCGCCACCGCACGGTGGTATTTCCACGGAGCAGCGGCAGATTTCGGCTACGGCGCTGGGGGTGACGCGCCACTAGCGGGCAATCTCAACGCCTCCCCGGCCAGCGAAGCCATGATCTGGCGGCCCAGCAACGGCACCTGGTGGTTCCACGGGCACCGGGCCTCCTATGCGTACGGCGGCGCCGCGGACCTTCCCATCTCCAGCCTGGTGCTCAGCGCGCCGGTCCTGCATCTGTACGGCCTCAGCTGAGCGGACATCCTCGAGTTCAGCCGCGCTGTGCCCGCTGCTGCAAGCCCGGGACAATGTCGCCCAGATCGAAGCGCACCGGTCGTTCGAGCTGCTGGTAGGTGCAAGATTCGGGCGCCCGGTCGGGGCGCCATCGGGCGAACTGCGTGGTGTGCCGGAAGCGCTGTCCCTCCATGTGGTCGTAGCGGACCTCGACGACCCGCTCTGGGAGCAGCGGGGTGAACGACAGGTCCTTTCCGACGTTCCACCGCGACGTCTCCGACGAGCGCGGTGTCCGCGTGCCGTCCGGGGACTCAGCCCAACTCCACGGGTGCTGGTCGAAGGTCGTAACCAAGGGCTGCAGCTCGGCGTACAGCTCCCGTCGACGAGCCATCGGAAACGCGCCGATCACCCCGACCGAGGCGAGAACGTTGTCGTCGGTATAGAGGCCGAGCAGCAGCGAGCCGATCGCGGCCGGCCCGGACTTGTGCACCCGGTAGCCGGCCACGACGCAGTCGGCCGTGCGTTCGTGCTTGATCTTGAACATGACCCGCTTGTCGGGCTGGTACGTGCCGTCGAGGGGCTTGGCCACCACCCCGTCGAGGCCGGCGCCCTCGAACTCGGAGAACCAGCGCACAGCGGTCCTGTGGTCGGTGGTCGCCGGCGTGACGTGCACGGGTGAGCGGGCACCGGCAAGCGCCTGCTCGAGCCGTCCGCGCCGCTCGGAGAACAGCCGCCCGGTCAGGTCATCGTCGTCGAGGGCGAGCAGATCGAAGGCGACGAAGGCGGCCGGCGTCTGGCCGGCGAGCAGCTTGACCCGGGACGCCGCAGGATGGATCCGTTGCTGCAGCGCCTCGAAGTCCAGGCCGTGGTCGGTGGCGATGACAATCTCGCCGTCGACGACACACCGCCCGGGCAAATCGGAGCGGAACGCCTCGACCAGCTCGGGAAAATAACGCGTCATCGGCTTCTCGTTGCGGCTGCCGATCTCCACTTCGTCGCCGTCCCGGAAGACAATCGATCTGAACCCGTCCCATTTCGGCTCATAGGACGCGCCCAGCGGAATGGCCGGAACCGACCTGGCGAGCATCGGTCCCACGGGCGGCATGAGAGGCAACTTCATGGGCTCATTGTTGCGGTGATGCGCCCGACCCGCCAGGCTGTCGGGCAGTCCCCTGCCAAGGAGTCAAAGTGTCCCGACCCGCCCTCCGGTCCGCCCTCATCGCCGCTGCGGTTGTCGCACCGCTGGGCATCACCGCATTAGCCGGCCCCGCTGCAGCGTCGCCCCGGGCGGCGTCGCTGGCCCGGTCCCCCGAGCTGTCGGCCACGACCCGGCTGGCCGACCGCCGATCGGTGGTCATCGGCGACCGGATGTACGAGGTCGGCGCCGAGGACGGCAGCTATCCGGCCGAAGGTTTCCATACCCGCGGTGAGATGGGCGGCTTCTGGACACCGCCGATCAAATTGCTCGACGGTGTCTGGTTCAAGGTCGACGGCCAATGGCTGCGGGCCCGCCGGTACACCAACGGCTGGGGCTATTCGCGGATGGATCTCGGCTCCCGCAGCGGGGTGTCGATCAGCCGGACCGATTTCGCTCCGGACGGCGTGCGCGCGGGGCTGATCGGCCTGACGCTGCGAAGCCCGACGGCCCGCAGCATCTCGCTGGTGGTCGACGCGCACTCGGAGCTGATGAAGTCCTACCCGTGGGGCGAGACGGTCCCCAGCCAGCTGACGTACAACCAGCCCGACATCGGCTCCTACGACGCCGGCAGCCTGCTGTTCCGGGAGACCGGCCGCTCGACGGGCAACGTCGAAGCGCATGACTGGGCGGCGATAGTCGGGTCGAGCCTGCGGCCCGTGAAGCATCGGCTGGGGCCGAACTTCCGCGGCCCCCAGGATCCGGCGGTGATCTGCGGCCCCTCGGGGCCCGGCACGCCCGACACCCCGGCCCGGTGCGACGACACCGCCTACGGCAAGGGCACCGGCGGCCGGCTGCAGTACGCGGTGAAGGTGCCGGCCGGCGGCACGACCATCTGGTTCGCGGTCACCGGCTCCGACCGCGGCCCCGCGGCGGCCCGCGCCGCGCAACGCGCGGCACTGGCCGACCCGGCCGGGCTGCTGGCCGACAAGGTGTCGGCCCGTCGGGCAGTCGCCACCCGGACCCACGTCACCCTGCCCGGTGATCCACTGCTGCAGCAGAGCGTCGCCTGGAGCAAGCAGAACCTCGCCGAATCTGTCCAGGAATCGCGCGACCTCAAGGTACGGGTGACCCACGCCGGCACCGTCTACCCGGCACCGTCGGGCACCGTCGACCGGGCCCGCTGGATCGGGGCCGGCTGGCCGGACTATCCCTGGATCTTCGCCACCGACGGCGAGTATTCGTCGTTCACCGCAGTCGCCTCGGGCCAGTTCACCGCGATCGAGGACCACCTACGGACGCTCAAAGCCGTCAGCCTGGTCGCCAACGGGTCCAGCGGCAAGGTGGTGCACGAGGTCACCCCCGATGGCGCGGTCTATTTCGGCGCCAACGCCGACGCCGGGAACACCGACGAGACCGCGAAGTTCGCCAGCACGGTGGCGCTGATCTGGAGATGGACCGGTGATTCGGCGTTTCGGGACGAGATGTATCCGTTCGCGGTCAGGAATCTCCGCTACATCTACCGCACCCTCGACGTCGACGGCGACGGCTGGCCCGAGGGCCTGGGCAACGTCGAGCGGGCCGGAATGGGCGAGGAGAAGCTCGACAACACCGTCTACACGATCCGTGGGCTGCGCGATCTGGCCGATCTCGCCGCGAGCAAGGGCGACACGGCGGTCCGGTCGTGGGCGTCGACTCGTGCCGCCAACCTGCAGCGGCGATTCGAGGCGGCCTGGTGGTTCGGGCCGACGGCCAACCAGTACGCCGATTCCATCGACACACCGAACAACGGCGTCAACGACAATTCGAAGATCTTCCAGCGGCATTGGATCGGCCTCACCCCGATCGAGGCCGAGCTGGTCCGGCCCGGGCAGCCGGCCGGCCCGCTGGCTTCGCCGCAGCATGCGCGCCTTGCCGTAGCCAAGCGTGAAACACCCTGCTACACGGGCACATTCGGGCTCTACCACACCGGCACCGGAGCCACGACCGACCCGGCCGGCAACCCCGGGCCGACCTGCGACTCGGCCGTCTCCTCGGTCATCAGCGAGCGCAGTGTCTTCACGCTGAACACATCCATCATGGCGGTGGCCGAGGCCGCGATAGGCCGGCTGGGACAGTCCCAACTGCAGCGCTACACCACCGACAATGCCCGGGTACAGCTCGACCCCTCGGTGTGGGAGGTCCCCGGCGACATGCCGGAGATCGCCCCGTCGCCGGACTTCGGCGCCAACATCGACAAGTTGTTCACGGAACGCTCGATGGCCCTGCAGGCCTGGGGGACGTACGGCATCCTCTGGCCGGTCGTCCACTTCGAGCTGGGCGTAGCACCGGACCTGGGCCGTGGCCTCGTGCAGGTGGTGCCGCAGATCCCCGCCGGCCAGCAGCGCATCGCCGGCACCGACATCCGGCTGGGGACCGGCGCGATCGACGTGGCAGCCCTGCGCACGACCGGGATGCTCACCACCACCGTGGCCCGGCACGGCGCGGTGCGGCTGACAATCGGAGCTGTGCTGCCGGCCGGCAGGTCCGTCGGCGCGGTCACCCTCGACGGCGCACCGGTGGCGTACACGGTCGTCCCGACCGCGCGCGGTCGAGAGGTCCGCGTGTCGGCCGGCGCCGGTCAAGGTGGGACACGGCTGGTGGTGCGGCTCGCCTGAGGCCGCTACCCGGTAACTCAAGAAACAAAGGGCCCGCCGAAGCTCTCTCCGGCGGCGAAGCAACCTTTTCCCCGGTCACGCGTATCCAGAGGGTGAGAGAGGTCCTGGCTCCCCCCGCGCGCCAGTACGGCTTTCCGACAGTGACTTCGATGTCCTGTTCAGCCAATCGTGGCTGTCGATGGTGCGAACGGCGGCCTTCTTGCTCGGTGATCGGTCGGCTGCCGAGGATGTCGTCCAGGACGCCTACAGCGCTCTTTACCAGCGCTGGCCCACGATGCGCGATCTGCCCGGTGCCACGGCGTACTTGCGGAAATGTGTGGTCAACGGCAGCCGGTCGGCGCTGCGCCGGGACCGAGTCGCTCGAGCGGCCCGCCCACGATTGCACGAGCCGCCCGGAGCACCGACGGATCTCGCGTTGCTCGCCGCCGAAGAGCACCGCGAGGTGCTGCGAGGGTGTCGCGGCTGCCGCGACGGCAGCGGAAAGTGATCGTGCTTCGCTATTGGAGTGAGCTGTCCGAGGCCGAGATCGCCGCTTGCCTCGGCATCTCCTGCGGGTCGGTCAAGTCGGCCGCTTCCCGCGGTCTCGCTTCCCTGGGGCAGCGGATGAGGCCGCAATTATGACACCGAGGAACGTCGCGTCCAGGCCGCCTTTGTCGACGCCGCAGCACACATCACCGGCGCGACCCCCGATCCGGCCAGCTTGCGGGCCGGCGGGCGAGGCTGGAGCCGGCGGGCCGGAGTGCGCCGCCGCTGGCTGCCTGCGGGCGCCGCGGGCGCGCAGCGTCCTGCCGGCCTCGCTCCTGCCCCCGTTACCGCGGTGCCGGTAGCTGCGGCTCCTTCGATCAACCGCCGCTGACGCCGCGCCGGCGGTAGAGCAACGTCTGGACCAGCGCGGTGCCCGCGAAGACCAGGATGCCCAGGCTGGCCAGGACGGCGAGGCGGAAGGTCATCGAGTAGTCGGACAGGACACGCAGGAGGCTGCGTCGTTCTGTGCCGGCCGCACGGACCAATCCGGTGACCGCACGCTCGGTCTTCGCCAAGGTCTCCTTCGGATTGACCGCCGCGTGCACGACTCCGGTGATTGCTTGCGCCACGCTGGCGGTCGCGTGGGTGAGCGTCTTGGTGGCCTGCTTGGCTACCGAGGGCGCCGGGGCGGACGACTGCTGGGAGCCCGGCGTCGGGGCACCGGGCGCAGCGCCGCCGCGCGGGGTGGCGGGAGTGGACGACAGGTGCGGAGCCGGCGGGGAGGGTCGGGGCGCCGGGCTCGGGGCGAACGTCGGGCTCGGTGCCAAGGTCGGGCTCGGTGCCAAGGTCGGGCTCGGTGCAATCGTGGGGCTCGGCGCCAAGGTCGGGCTGGGTGCGACGGTCGGGCTCGGCGCCAAGGTCGGGCTGGGCGCAATGGTCGGACTGGGTGCGATGGTCGGGCTCGGCGCGATGGTCGGGCTCGGCGCGATGGTCGGGCTCGGTAGCGGGGTCGGGGTGGGGTCCGCCGCAGCACTTGCTCGGGCGCCGAGCGGGGACGCCGGCGCGACCAGCCACAGCCCGCTGACTGCCACCAACAGAGCGGGCAGGATGATGCTCAGCCGTCGGCCGATTCCGGTTGTAGTGGCAGGCATGAGGATCAGCGACCTTGCTTTCGTGTCGGACCGGGCAGTTGATCCCGTGATGGGCGATCCTCAGCCTACCGGCTGCCTTCGGACGACCACGGGTAAACGATCAGGTCAGGTGTCAGCCGGCCGCTTGACCCGGCTCGGCCGCACACGCATCGGCTCCCGCGGCATCCTCGGATAGCTGGGCGGATAGGGAGCGTCACCCAGGCCCCGGTCGTGCTCGTCGCGCTCGGCCCATTCCAACAGCGGCTCGAGGGTGACCGCCCGGTCGTCGATCCCGGCCTGAAGGTCGCCGAGTTCGGCGTAGCGCGCCGGCACCGTCGCCCCGATTTGGGTTCGGAGGAACTGCTGGCGCCTAGGTCCTAACGGGGCCGCAACCCGGCATCGACTCCGACAGCCTGCGCCACTCGCACTATGGCTTCGGCTGGCCGTCCCCCAGGACGATGGTCGGGCCATCCGCCCAACCGGCTAACGAGGACTTCCTCGACGGTCTGCTTCAGGTCCGAGACGCATCCCCTTCATCAAGCCCGACAGCATCTTCTCGCACCCTGAGTCCTATCCTCTTGGCTGGGCTCAGGCTGGGAGCCGGTCGGCAGCGGAGGCAGCCCCCGGCCGGTCTTCGGTCGGCCGGGGGGTGGCGCGCCAGGCGGTGGCTCGGAGGAGGCGGAGGCCGTTGAGGCCGATCAGGACGGTGCCGCCTTCGTGGCCGAGAACGCCTAGGGGTAGGGGGAGGGTTCCGATCAGGTCCCAGGCGACGAGGGCGACGATGGCGGCGCCGGCCAGGGTGAGGTTCTGCACGACGGCGCGGCGAGCGCGTCGGGACAGATCCAGCATGGCGGGCAGCGCGTCGAGTTCGTCGCGGACCAAGACGGCGTCGGCGGTTTGCAGGGTGAGGTCGCTGCCGTGGCGGCCCATCGCCACCCCCAGGTCGGCGGCGGCAAGAGCCGGGGCGTCGTTGATGCCGTCCCCGACGACCAGGACGTGCTGTCCGTTGGCGCGAAACGCCCGGACGGCTTCGGCCTTGTGCTGGGGGAGCAGCCCGCCCCGGACGTCGGTGATCCCGACCTCGGCGGCGAGCTGGCGGGCGGCGAGCTCGTTGTCGCCGCTCAGCAGCACCGGTGCCGCTCCGGTCAGGTCGGCCAGGGACCGCACCGTGCGGGCCGCGGCGAGGCGGAGCTGGTCGGCGAGGCCGAGGACCGCCACGGGGATGGCTTCTATGACGACGACGATGGCGGTCCGCCCTTGCTGCTGCAGGGACTGCACGGCGCCGCCCGCCGCTTCGGTCGGCCCGTCGGTTGGGTGGGTCTGGTCGAGTAGGGCGGGGCTGCCGACCTCGACGAGCCGGCCCTCGACCCGGGCGGTGACCCCACGTCCGGCGGCGGCGGTGAAATCGGTCGCCTCGGGCACGGCCAGTCCGCGGTCGGCCGCGGCGGTCACGATGGCCCGGCTCAGCGGATGCTCGCTGGGCCGCTCCGCACCGGCGGCGAGCCGCAGCACGTCCGCTTCGCTGGCGCGGGTGGGGTCGAGGAGCAGCACGTCGGCGACCCGAGGGGTGCCTTCGGTCAGCGTGCCGGTCTTATCGAAAGCGACCAGGGTGGTCCGTCCGAGCTGTTCCATCACCACGGCGGACTTGACCAGCACCCCGTGCCGGCCGGCGTTGGCGATCGCTGACAGCAGCGGCGGCATGGTGGCCAGCACCACGGCGCACGGCGACGCGACGATCATGTAGGTCATCGCCCGGAGCAGGGTCGGGCGCAGCGCGCCACCGAACGCCAGCGGGATAGCGAACACGGCGAGGGTGGTGAATACGACGGTGACGGAGTACCGCTGTTCGACCTTCTCGATGAACAGCTGCGCCTTGGCCTTGGTGGCACTGGCCTGCTCGACGAGGGTGACGATCCGCGCCACGACGGAGTCCGACGCGGGCCGGCTGACCTGGATCTGCAGGGCGCCGTGGCGGTTCAAGGTGCCGGCGAACACCTCATCGCCGGGCTCGCGCAGCACCGGCAGCGGCTCGCCGGTGATGCTGGCCTGGTCGACCTCGCTGACCCCCGACACGACGCTGCCGTCGGCGCCGACCCGCTCCCCCGGCCGCACCACGATCAGGTCCCCCATAATCAGCTCGGTCGTGTCGACCACCCGCTCGGTGCCGTCAGGTGCCAGTAGCGAGGCCTGTTCGGGGGCGAGGGTGAGCAGCGCCCGGACACTATCGGCGGTCCGTTTAGTGGCGTAGGCCTCTTGCGCGCCGGAGGTCGCGAAGATGACGATCAGCAGGCCGCCGTCGACGACCTGCCCAATCGCGGCCGCCCCGACCGCGGCGACGATCATCAGCAGGTCAACGTCGAGGGTCCCCCCGCGCAGGGCCCGCCAGCCGGCGAGCGCCGGCTGCCAGCCACCGGCCAGATAGCAGGCCGCGAACACCGGACCGGTCGCCCAGCCCGGACCACCGACGCCGCGGAGGAGCAACCCGGCGGCGAACAGCACCGCGGCAATCAGCGCCCAGCGGACCTCCGGCACGCCCAGCACACCCCTTGCCCGGGCGGTGCCCGCCACATGCTCCGGGGACGGGTCCAGCAGGCTCGGCACCGACGAGGCAGCCGCGGCCGGCACCTGCGGCGCACCGCCGTGTTCTTGCTCGTCGACGCAGGACGGTGTATAGGTCACACTGACCACGATAATCTGTATGTGCGTGGACACGCAGATGAGGGGATATGGCCAGCCGACACCGACAGACCGCCGCCGCACCGATCGCCGAACCGGCCTGCGACGGGCCAACCGATGAGCAGGTACAGGTCGCCGTCACCACGCTGACGCTGCTCGCGGACCCGACCCGACTGCGCGTGCTGTGGCTGCTCGCCCGCGACGACCACGACGTCGGCACCCTCGCCACACTGGCAGGCACGTCACCGTCGGCGGCCAGCCAGCACCTGGCGAAGCTGCGCCTCGGCGGGCTGGTCGCCGCCCGCAAACAGGGCCAAAAACACGTCTACAGTGCCCGCGGCGGCCACATCCGCACCCTGGTGACCGAGGCCCTGTTCCACGCCGACCACCGAGTCCACGACGAACCGGACCACTCATGACCACCCAGCCGCCCGAGAGGCGCAAAGAACCCCCACGTCCGACGGTCCGCGGTCTTCCAGGCGAACGGCGAACGGCGTCCGGCGGCGCCGGCACTGGGAACCCCGGACGCGGCCACACGATCAAGGCCTGACGGCCTTGACCCGCGCGATCACCGGCACCGACACGTCATGACTCCCCCCGCTCCCAACACGCCCGAACACGAGGCTCACCCCCACGAGCACCCTGCCGACGATCGCGGCGAGGCCGGACGCAGCCACTCCGACGGCCATGACCATGGCCACGCCGACCTCGCCGACCACCACGAGCACGGCTACGAGCATCCGGGTGGTGTGCGGGGGTGGATCGCCTCGCTGGTGCGGCCGCACAGCCACGACGCCGCCGACTCGGTCGATGCGGCCCTGGAGTCCAGCAGCCACGGCGTCCGGGCGGTGAAGATCAGCCTGCTGACGCTCGGTCTCACGGCGGTCGCCCAAGCCGTCGTGGTCGTGTTGACCGGTTCGGTGGCGTTGCTGGCCGACACCATCCACAACTTCTCCGACGCGCTGACCGCGATCCCGCTGTGGATCGCGTTCTCGGTCGGGCGGCGCGCCGCCACCCGCCGCTACACCTACGGCTACGGCCGGGCCGAAGACCTCGCCGGGGTGTTCATCGTCGCCATGATCGCCCTGTCCTCGGTCGTGGCGGGGTATGAGTCGCTCCGCCGGCTCCTCAACCCCCAGCCCGTCACCCACGTCGGCGTGGTTATCGTCGCGGGACTGATCGGGTTCGCCGGCAACGAACTTGTCGCCGTCTACCGGATCCGGGTCGGCCGCCAGATCGGCTCCGCCGCGCTGATCGCCGACGGCCTGCACGCCCGCACCGACGGCTTCACCTCCCTAGCCGTGGTCGCCGGAGCCCTTGGCGTCCTCGCCGGGTTCCCGCTGACCGACCCGGTCGTCGGCTTGCTGATCACCGTTGCGATCTTGTTCGTCCTGCGAGGTGCCGCCACCGACATCTACCGCCGGCTCATGGACGCCATCGAACCCGAACTGGTCCACGCCGCCGAAGCCAGCCTCCGCAGCACACCCGGCTACGCGGTGTTGAGGACCTACGGCTGCGCTGGATTGGCCACCGGATCCGGGCCGAGACCGGCATTGTCGTCGACAGCGCCCTGAGCATCATCGAAGCCCACGACATCGCCAATGAGGCCCATCATCGGCTCCTGCATGACGTGCCCAAACTCGACGATGTCACCGTGCACGTCAGCCCGGCCAGCAACGACGAGCACGACCACCACACCCTCACCGCCCACCACCGTCGGGCCAACCGTTCAGCCAGCTGACCAGCAAGCATCGGGCCGGCGCGCCTTAACCGAGGTGACCGAACGCGCTCCCACGCCGGCCCGGCGACGCCCGAAAGCGGAGTCGGGCTGCCCCAGTCGACGCTGACAGAGAACCGAACGTCGTGCCTGAGAAAGGCTCCGGCCAGCTACTTCGGCCCGGAACAAGTCGGGGGGTGCGGTCCCGCCGCCGGTTCGCCATTTGACGGGTCGGCGAACGCGGGCGGTGTTCGGTGGCCTGCCGGGCCCTGCCCGGTCTGCCCCTTACGGGGGATGACCACAGTTGGGCACACCCTGCTCCTGCAGGTAGCGGAACTTCAAAGACATCATCACAGGTGGACCTAATCCGCGTCGACGGACCGCACACCCGCGGGTCGAAGAACGGCACAAACGGCGCGAAAGAACGCCGGGTCGTCCAATGAAACGTCGACCCGCGCCAGCCCCTCAGGCAGGCGCAGCACCGCCTCCCACAAGCTCACATCAGCCGCCCACGTCCGCCACATCGCCACTGCCAGACCTGACCACCATCTCGCCGAGACCATGATCCCGTCATTCCAGCCCACAACAGAGGTGACGCGCCGAGCGAAGACGCTGCCCTACAGGGGAAAACGCATCGACTTCTTCAGGTCGAAGTAGCTAGCCCGGTGACGGCCCAAGTGAGGGTTAGCGAAGATCCTGCGGTTGCTCGGCAGGTCCTTCGGCCTGGACGCTGGTCTGGCGCCTCCGCGCCCGGCTCGGCTGCACACGCATCGGCTCGCCCGGCATCTTCGGATAGTTGGGCGGATAGGGAGCGTCACCCAGGCCGCGGTCGTGCTCGTCGCGCTCGGCCCATTCCAACAGCGGCTCGAGGGTGACCGCCCGGTCGTCGATCCCGGCCTGAAGGTCGCCGAGTTCGGCGTAGCGCGCCGGCACCGTCGCCAGGGTGAACGCGTGGCTGTCGACGTCGGGCAGCTCGTCCCACCGGAACGGCGTCGACACCCGCGCCTCCGGGGTCGCCCGCACGCTGTAGGCCGACGCGATGGTGCGGTCCCGGGCGTTCTGGTTGTAGTCAACGAACACCCGCTCGCCGCGCTCCTCCTTCCACCAGCGCGTGGTGAGCAGCTCCGGAGCCCGGCGCTCGAGCTCCCGAGCCAGCGCAAGAGCCGCCCGGCGTACGTCGGTGAACGTCCATCGGGGCTCGATGCGAACGAAGATATGGATGCCGCGCCCACCCGACGTCTTGGGCCAGCCGGTCCAGCCCAGCTCGCTGAGCAGCTCGCGGACCAGCCCGGCCGCCATCCGGGCGTCGTCGAAGTCGGTGCCGTCCTGCGGGTCGAGATCGATCCGCAACTCGTCGGGGCGCTCGGTGTCGAAGCGCCGCGAGTGCCAGGGATGGAATTCGACGGTCGACATCTGCGCCGCCCAGATCACCGAGGCCAGCTCGGTGACACACAACTCGTCGGCGTGCCGGCCGGAGGGGAAGGTGACTCGTACCGACTCCACCCATGGCGGCCGGGAGCCCGGCACCCGTTTCTGGTAGACGTCCTCGCCCCCGACACCGGTGGGAAAGCGGCGCATCATGCACGGCCGGTCGCGTAGCGCGCGCACGATGCCCTCGCCGACCGACAGGTAGTAGTTGACCAGATCCAGCTTGGTCTCCCCGCGGGCGGAGAAGTAGATGCGTTCGGGGTTGGTCACCCTGACGATCCGGTCACCGACCTCGATCTCGGTGTAGGGCGACGCCATGGGCGCAGCCTACGGCCGCCCGGCTTAAGCCGACGGTAAGGCGGCATCCGGTCACCGCCGCAATGCGCACGCCGTGCGCGTCGTACGGTTGAGCCATGGCACCCAAGGTCGAGAAAACCGAAGAGCAGTGGCGGGCCGAATTGAGCCCGGAGGAGTACAAGGTGTTGCGTGAGGCGGGGACCGAGCGCCCCTTTGCCGGGGAATACACGGACACCTCGACTACCGGTGTCTACCGCTGTCGAGCCTGCGGCGCGGAGCTGTTCCGGTCCGACACCAAGTTCGAGTCACACTGTGGCTGGCCGTCGTTCTTCTCACCGCTGGCCGAAGACCGGGTCATCCTTCGCGAGGATCGCAGCATGTTCAGTCGCCGCACCGAAGTGCTGTGCGCCAACTGCCACTCCCACCTCGGTCACGTCTTCGACGACGCACCGCAGACCCCGACCGGTGATCGGTACTGCATCAACTCCATCTCCCTGACCCTCGAGCCCGAGAACGCCTGACACCTCGTGCGACGCTGGCGAATGGTCCTCGGCCCGGCGCTGATCATTGCTGCCGGTATGGTCGGCGCCGCCTGCTCGACGGGCCCGCGGACGGAGCCCGGCGCCGCTGCGCCACTCGTGGCCAGCACCGCGCCGGCCACCACCGTCGCCGGCGGGACCGACTGGCCGACCTACCACCGCACGCTCGACCGGGCCGGCTTCTCCCCGGACACCCCGCCGGTGCATTCGTTGCGCCGCGCCTGGGCCACCACCCTGGACGGTCAGGTGTACGCGTCCCCGCTGATTGCCGGCGGCCGCGTGTTCGTCGCCACCGAGCACAACTCCGTCTACGCCTTGGACCCCACGACCGGCCAGGTGCGCTGGCAACGCAACGTCGGCCAGCCGGTGCCGCTGTCGACCCTGCCGTGCGGCAACATCGACCCGCTGGGCATCACCGGCACGCCTGTGTACGACCCCACCGCCAGGCGGGTGTACGCGGTAGCGGAGACCCAGGTCAACGGCCGGGTGCATCATGATCTCGTCGGTCTCGACGCGGCCACCGGCAAGGTGCTGCTGCGCCGCTCGGCGGACGCGCCCAACCAGGACCCCGAGCCGATGCAGCAGCGCGCCGCTCTCAGCCTGATCGGCGGGGTTGTCTACGTGGCGTACGGCGGCCTGGCCGGCGACTGCGGCGACTACCACGGCTACGTCGCCGGTGTGCCGGTGGACAAGACCCGTCCCCTGGCCGTTTTCCGCGTCCCGGTCGGCCGGGAGGGCGGCATCTGGGCTCCCCCCGGGCCGGCGGTGCGCGTCGGTGGCGCGCTGCTGGTCGCGGTCGGCAACGGCGACTCGACGACCAACTACGACGGAAGTGACTCCGTCACCGCGCTGTCCGTTTCGTCATTGCGCAAGACCAGTCTTTTTGCGCCGAAGCAGTGGCGCGCCGACAACGCCGCGGACGCCGACCTCGGGTCGATGGGGCCGGCGCCGCTGGCCGACGGGCGCGTCGTCGCGGCCGGCAAGAGCGGCGAGATCTACTTGTTGAGCGCCGGCAAGCTGGGCGGCATCGGCGGTCAGCTGGCCCGGCTCCCCGGCTGCCGAGCCTTCGGCGGAGCGGCGGTCAGGGCCAACGTCGTCTACCTGCCCTGTGATGACGGTGTCCGGCAGGTACGGATCGGTCCGGGAGACCGGCTGGCCGCCGGCTGGCGCACCACCGTCGCGACCGGTTCACCGGTGATCGGTGGCGGAGCGGTGTGGACGCTCAACGTCGACGACGGCGATTTGCTCGCGCTCGACGCGGGGTCCGGGGCACTGCGCGCCAAGACGCACGTCGGCGCAGTCACCCGCTTCGCGACCCCCGCTATGTGGAAGAGCTACGCCTTCGTTGGCACCCAGGCCGGTGTGGTCGCCACGCTGGTCGGCTAGCCCAGACCTAACCCGACCACCCGCCGCACCGGCCCGACCGGAGAACCCACCTGGAACAGCTGGGCAGACCAGCAGGTTGATCGCGCCTATGCCACGCCGAAGATCATCTACAGCAGCTCAAGATCATCCGCCAAGCGGGTACACGGATCGAGGCTCAGCGCCCATGGCCGATCCGATTCTGTAGCCGCCGGAACGCCGTGTAGTTGGCAATCACGTCGACCGGCCCGGCCGGCGCCACATCGTCGATGGCGTGGATTGGATCTTGGGTGAGAGTATGCGGGAGGTCGGCGTAGTCCAGTCGGACGGCAAGGTCGGCCGCCCGGCCTCCACAGGCGATGTTGGCGTGCCCCGCGAGGGGGCAAGGCAGACGTCCCACAACCAAGAGAGATCTTGCCCGTCGGCCACATGGCCGTTGATCGCTAGGACCACTGTGCCTGCGGAGCTGTTCAGTAGCGTTAGCGTCTCGGCCCACCCGGCGGGGTTCTTAGCCAGCAGCAGCCGTACTGCCTGGTCACCTCGCGGCAGGATCCGGTATCGGCCGTCGACGTGCTCCAGGGCGCGGATCTGTCGTACGGCCTCGGGCGGGGAAACGCCGCCACCGGCGGCGACCCAGGTGGGGCGCGCGGCGGCCAGTGCAGCCGAGGTGACCAGGATGTCATCGGCGTTGGCGATCACAGTGGCCTGAGGTTGCTCGGCGACCGCGGACCGGATCGATCTCTCCAGTTGGCTGGGTTCGCTGACCCGGTCGAGCTGGTCCCTGCTGAGGTTGAGCAGCACGATGGCGGCCGGGCGTACTGCACGGGCCGCTACCGGCAGGTAGGCCTCGTCTGTCTCAAGTACGGCATACGGCGCATGAAGGTCTGCGGCCAAGGCGGCGACTAGTACTACAGGTATGTTTGCCCCCCCCGGAGTTCGTTGCTACTGCTCCTCGGGCGCCCAGCGCCTGGCTGAGCATCAGGGTGGTCGTGGTCTTACCGTTCGTCCCGGTCACCAGAATTACCGTGCGTCCTCGCGTCAACCGGTGCAGGGCTCGCCCGTCCAGGAGCAGCGTGACTCGGCCGCCGATGATGCGGCCCTGGCCGAGCCGGGCTGTTCTCGATAGCCGTGCTGCCAGGCGGCCGACCCGCACCGCAAGCCAGGTACGCAGGGGAAGACGAGCCCGGATGCGCTTCGGGCCTTCGTTCACCAAGTTGAGCCCGACGGCCGTCATGTCTGCAGGGTGCACCCGGCCGGGTAAGCACCCGGTTAAATCGTGGTCAAGCACCCGCGCTGTTTGCCCCGCACCGCCCAGATCGGCCGAACGCACAACACCGCACCTCCGAGGGTTCGAGTCGGCGACCGCTGGCTCCCTGGCGGGAACGTGCTTTACCTTCCGCTTACCCGGCTGGGTCTAGGTTCGCGAAATGGGTGACTTCCGTCGACGGGGTTTCGCTGCTGCTGCCGTGGTGGGTGTCGGGGTGGCCGTGTTGGCCTTCCTAGGCGGCCCGGCGACAGCCAGGGCTGCCAAAGCGGCTGTCGGGACAGGTTGTTCTGGCGCCAGAGCACCGCACTGGCGGCATGTCGTGGTCGTGGTCATGGAAAACCACGGTTACAGCCAGGTGATCGGGCACTCACCCTACGTCGATTCCCTCGCCCGGGCATGCGGGCTGGCCACGAACTACCATGCCGTCAGCTACCCGTCATTACCGAACTATTTGGCCATGACGGGGGGATCCACGTTCGGGGTGCGTGACGACAAGCCTCCCGCGGCGCATCCGATCGGCGCCCCGTCGATCTTCGGTCAGGTCCAATCCCGCTCTTTGGAAGAAGGAATGCGCGGCAACTGCTCGTCGGTGAACGGCCACCTCTACGCCGTCAAACACAACCCGCAGGCTTACTACACCTCCCTCGGCAGCCAGTGCCGGCAGCGCGACGTTCCGCTGAGCCAAACCCCCAACCTGTCTGCCGCGTACACGTTCATCACGCCGAATCTGTGTCACGACACGCATAGCTGCCCGCTCAGCACCGGCGATGCCTTCCTTCGTGGCTTCGTCCCGCGGTTGCTCGCAACCGCCCAATACCGGGCCGGAGACACGGCGATCTTCCTGACCTGGGACAGCGACGACCGCCACGAGGGAAACCATGTCGCGACCCTCGTGGTCGCCCCCAGCGTCCGGGCGGGCACCCGCGACGGCACTGGCTACAACCACTACGGCCTGCTAGTCACCACCGAGCAGATGCTCGGCGTGCCCGCCTTGGGCAACGCTGCGGGCGCCACATCGATGCGCGCCGGGATGCACCTCTGAGTACGGAACTCGCTACGACTTCGTCATCGTCGCTTCTTGGTTTCCACACGGCTCGTTACGGAGAATGAGCGGGCGGGCGCCTTTGTCGCAGACACACAGGTCGGCGGGCATCCTTGGAAGGTGCCATTGCCATCAACAGCGGATTCGAGGACCCCGCCTGGCCGTCCTCGCCCTCGTGATAGCGGTTGTCGCTGTCTGCAACGCGGGTGCCGCCGCCGTGGACGGTTGGCGCCCTCACCAGCCGCCTGCGATCAGTGACGCCCGCGACCTCGGCGGTACAGGTACGCCCGGGCGGCAATGTGTGGCTGAGGTGTCGGCCCTCATCAAGCTGACACCCGACTCGTGGGGCTACGGGCTACGGCAGGGCGTCTCGGACTCGCTCCTGGTCGCGCGGTACGGGGCACGGTCTCGAGCAGTGCAAACTTTCCGCAGTGCGCAGAGCCGGCTGCTCCTACTGCTCCGAACGGAGGGCTATCGCAAGACCGGCTCAAAGCTCCGACGCGTTGCGCTGATGATCCAGCGCGGGTGCAATACACCATGACTGGGCAGCCGGATACGTCGTGCCAGAGAAGCGACATGGTCGAGGCGCTCGAGGTCTCGGTTGTGCTGCCGTGCCTCAACGAAGCTGAGACGGTCGGCAGTTGCGTCGAAAAGGCCCTACGGTCGCTTCGGGAGCTGGGAGTCCGAGGTGAGGTCGTGGTCGCAGACAACGGCAGCACCGATGGCTCACCGGAGATCGCCCAAGCCTATGGTGCACGGGTCATCGACGCCCCTGTTCGCGGCTATGGGGGAGCTCTGCTCGCTGGTATCACAGCAGCTCGTGGGGAAAAGGTCATCATGGCTGACGCCGACGACAGCTACGACTTGGCGGATTTGGGGCCGTTCATCCAGGCGCTGCGCGAGGGCCATGACATGGTCATGGGCAACCGCTTCGCGGGGGGCATCGCAGCCGGCGCCATGCCGGCACTTCACCGCTATCTGGGCAATCCGGTCCTCAGCTGGCTGGGGCGCGCACTTTTCGGTCTGAAGATCCGGGACTTCCACTGCGGCATTCGCGGCTTCCACCGGACCCTGGTCATGGCATTGGGCCTGTGCATGCCGGGTATGGAGTTTGCCAGCGAGTTGGTGGTCAGGGCCCAGTTCGCTGGCCATGACATCGTCGAGGTGTCCACCCGGCTCTTTCCGGACGGCCGGCGGACGGGACGGCGGCACTTGCGTACCTGGCGCGATGGCTGGCGGCACCTTCGGTTTTTGCTCGTCCTGGCACCGCGCAAGACGCTGATCATGCCTGGCTCGCTCTTGGGAGTAGCCGGCCTTGTTGCCACGGCGCTTCTGGCGACCGGCTCGCGTCAAATCGGAAGTGTGGTCTTTGACGTTAGCGCGCTGGTCTACGCGTGTCTCGCGCTGCTTGTCGGGGTCCAGTTGGTGCTGCTGGGTGGGGTGGCAAAGGTCTACGGAAGCGTGGAGCGGTTGGTCTCGCCCCGTCAGTGCGCCCGTTGGGTGCGCGTGCTGCGGTTGGAGGTCGGGGCGGTCGTGGGATTGGCCCTCGTGACTCTCGGTTTGGTCGGCACCTTGGCCGCGGTGTCCAATTGGAAGAGCGTCGGCTTCGGTGCGTTGGATGCCCGTCAGACCATCCGGCTGGTTGTTCCTTCGGCGACGGCCATAGCGCTCGGTGTGCTGGCCGCCTCCTTCGGATTGGTCGGCAGCCTGCTGACCCTGCGGGGGGTGACGCCTGGTGAGGCGATGGGGCTGGAGCGAACGAGGCTGACCGAAGATCAGCTTGATCTTCGCACTGCCGCCGCCACCGGCCAAGTGGGCAGTCGGTACGGGCACAGCGGCCGGTGACTCGCGATCGAGTCCAACGCGGGCGGACCGGGGGGCACACGACCGGTGCTGTCCGGTTTATGTCACCCCGGCTCGCCGTGCTTCGGCCGCACGTCGCCTTCCTCACCGTCCTCATGGCAGGATCGGTGTTACGCCTGCTCAGCACCCTTGCCTACCACCCTGCGTTGCGGTTCCCCGACAGCACCCGCTACCTCGATGCCGCCCGTTCAATGCTCCCTGACAACCTCCGTCCGCTGGGGTATTCGGTATTTCTGCGGCTGCTGTCGCCGACCGGAACTCTGGTGGCTGTGCCGATCGTGCAACACATGATCGGGCTGGCTCTGGTAGTGATGATTTACACCTTTTTGCTTCGGCGCGGTGCGCCCGGCTGGGTCGCGGTCCTTGCGTGCGCTCCGCTGGCGCTGGACGCATACGTCATCCAGATCGAGGAGTATGTCCTAGCTGAGTCGATGTTCCTGGCTCTGGTGTTGGTTGCGCTTGGTGCGCTGCTGTGGCGCGCGCAGCCCGGCTGCAGGGAGGTCGCGCTTGCCGGCGTGCTGATTGCCACGGCAGGGCTGACTCGGACCGCCGGACTTCCGCTAGTGGCCCCTGCGGCGTTGTACCTCATCGTCCGTCGGGTCGGTTGGCGGCGCGTGGCAGTGTTCGGCTTGGCTTTTGCGGTGCCGGTTGTCGGGTATCTGGTCGACTATCACGCCGCTCACGGGACGTACGCCGTCAGCGGCTACTCGGGAGGCTTCCTATACGGCCGGGTCGCGCCAGTCGCCGATTGTTCCCGGCTGCCGCAATTGACGGCCCAGGAGCGGGCCCTGTGCGAGCACACGCCGCCCGCAAGCCGGACGACAGGGTCGGAGTGGTACGACTGGAACCTCGCGTCACCGGCTGCCCCCTACCGCAACCCCCGAGGCGACCGGGTGCTCGCATCCTTCGCCCGAACGGTGATCCAGCACCAACCGCTTGACTACACCCGGCTCGTGGGCGGCGATATCTTGCATTATTTCTTGCCCGGCCGCTCAGTCAGCCCGCAGGACGCGTGCCAGGATTTCTGGCAGTACCGGAGCGACGTGCAGCCCCAACTGCAGCTGTGCTCTTCCGGAGCGGCCAAGGTGGGCTGGCTTGGGCCGATAACGCTTGGATTCAGCGGGCAGCCGGAGTCATCCGGCATCAATGTCGCTTTGGTACGGCTGCTTCGCGGCTATCAAGTCGTGGGTTACACCCCCGGCCCGTTACTGGCGTTGTGCCTGGGCATCCCGTTCGTGTACACGCTTCGCCGCCGAAGTCGGGACCATGACTCCGGTTCCAGCTGGGACGCGATTCTTGTGGCCGGATGTGGGCTCACCCTCATTGCAGTGCCGTCCGCGACGGCGGTCTTCGACTACCGCTACGGCCTGCAGTTGGTGGCGTTACTGCCGATCGCCGCCGTTTTAGCGATTAGTGGCAAGCTGTTCCCAGCACACGGGGGCCGTCCCACGGGCGAGCCCACAGCGCCCGGTACAGCACCGGAAGTAGCTGTTGCTGGCCGGTCGGCGACAACAGTGTGAACGATGCCGCGGCCGGGGCATCGACGACGGTGAGGTCGCCGTACCCCCGGCGTAGGCAGACCCGACCGTGCACCTGCCAGTAAGGATCAAAATGAATGCGGAGCAAGTATCTTCCGCGCTTTGACACCGTGGCCGTGACAGCGGCGTGCGTCAGCGCCTGCACCCGAGCCGGACTCGGGCCGGTCAACAGCGGGGTAGCGACGGCCAGCTCGAAGAAATGCCAGCCGCCCGAGGATGGCAGTTCAGTCAGACCTGAGCGGCCCGAATTCAGCAGTGCTTGTTCCCAGCGGCCCTCCACCACCCCAGGGGGAAGCAGCACGTAGCGGACGCCGTTGTCGCGCAGCCATGCCGCGTAACGGCCAGCCGTCAGGTCCCGATAGAGGTCAGGGTTGCGGTCAAGGTCGGGTTGGCGATACCAGCCCCGGGCCAGCGGAAAGTTGACGCCTACGTACCGCGCCTCCCAATGGCCAAGGGTCGGTACGACCTCCACTCGCTGGTCAGGAGTCCACGACGAGTCCAGAAATGACAGCGCCGGTGCCCAGTAGCGGCGGCTGGCATCGGGGCTGGACAGTGCCGGCGGTAGCGCCGGAACATACGGCCACACGGTCCAGGCCAGGACGAGCACCAGCACAAAGCCGGTGAGAACCCGACGCCACGAGGTCACCGGCCACGCCACAGCCAACAGCACCACGGGGAAGAGCATCAGCCGGGGGCGGGTGGCGATGTACCCCACGGGATTGACGAACATGAAGGCGACAAGACAGAACCCGCACCACAGCACCAGGACAACAGGCAATAGCGGAGGGCGTCCTGGCCGCCGGCAGATAACCGCGCATAGCAGCAGCACGCCGAGCGCCGGCAACAGCGTGGTCGCCGGGAACCACATCCAACCGTGCACCGGAAAAAGGATCTGCGTGGCGCCGGCGAGCGCTGCTGCGGCCACCATGCCGGCGACGAAGGGCGCATTGCGGCGAAGCTCTGGCGCCTTGCCTGTCATCGCCAACCCGGTGACCAGTAGACCGAGAAAGACAAACGCGAGTGGGCTGAACGCCACAGTCAACAGAGAAGAGCAGGCCGCCGCCCACGGCCGGCGCCGCCAAAGGCACCACACAGTCGTCACCAAAGCAGCTGCGCCCAGCGAATACGGGTATTCCCCCGTGATCAGCGGCCCGCAGCTGAGCACCGCAAAGGTGCGAGCCGCCCACCGCCCGGCCGCCTGCGACACAGCGTCGAGGCCGGCGCCCAGCGACGCGAACAGAGCCGAGGAGGCAATTGCGCCCCCACATACCAGCGGTACGTTACCGATTACAGCCGCGAGAGAGGGATACAGCAGGGAGTACGACGGGAGTTGCAGGCCCGCGTACCAGTAGTTGTCCCAGAAAACGATTCCGTGAGCCGCCAGCATGCTGCGGTAGAGCTGCGCCGGCTCGTCCCCACCGTGCACACCCAGCAGCACCAGCACCAGACAGGAACCCGCGGACAGGGCAGCCGCCACGAGCGGTTCGGGCAAGCGACTCCGACTCGCCGGTCGCGCCGGCTCCGCAAACGCGAGGGGGGCGGCGGTCATCGGTCTGTGTGGCCCCGACGCTCGATCGCTGCGACCACAGCCAGTACCGCGGCGAGGACCGCCCAGCCGGCGATGACGTCGGTGACGTAGTGCTCGGCGAAATACACCAGGGTGGCGCCCATGAGAAGCGGATAAGCCACCACCAGCGGGCGCCAGTGCCGGCGTACCCGAGGAAAGAGAAAGACCGCGACGAGGCCGGCGAAAGCGGCATGCAGGGAGGGCATAGCTGCGACCGGGTTTCCCGGGGCCTGCAGCGCCTCGAGCAGCGGTGGTGCGGTGTGAAGGCCGAGCAGTTGCCACCCGCGGTCGGTGATGCGGGGCACCGCCGGGAGATAGCCATGTGCCGCGGCCCACCACGGGGGCGCGGCCGGGTAGAGCGCGTAGCCGCTGAGGCCGGCGAGACAGAGCCCGACGTACCGACGGATGAAGGCGACCCATTGCATGCGATCGCGGAGCCAGAGCACTACAGCCAGAAAAGGGGCGGTGATGAAGTGAGAGAAATAGATGAAGGAGCCAGCGACGTCGTACCACCGCACATGACCCTGGGAGTAGAGGTGTTCTTGTAGCCAGACGGTCGGCACGTGGCTGCCGAACAGGGTCCGGTCGGCGTTGAGGGGACCGGTGACGTGCAATGGCATGCCCGCGCGGTCGGCGTAGCCCGCGGAGTACTGGTAGACCAGCAGGAAGCCCAGTAGCGGCAGCCAGTCGCGCAGGAATCGCAGGTGAGTCTGCGCCGGCTGACCAACGTTCCAGCAGAGTTCGACGGCTAGCAGCCAGCCCATCAGCTGGGTGTGATCGGTGGGCACGCCGCGCAACCAACAGAAGGTGCCGAACGCGAGGGCCAGAGCAGCGATCAACGGTGGGCGGCCCCGTGCCCGGCCTGGCAAAGCGGCCGGGCAGCTGACCAGGTCAGTCCTCCTCGGCGCGCCGATGTCCGGCGTCGGACTAACGGCGGGCCACCGCGAAGAGTGACTGGCCGAACGGCGGCGGGCGCCGCGACTCGACCTTCCGGACGATCGGGATGACTCCGCGGTCCCACAACCGTAGCGCCGGGCCGTCGCTCGGTGTCATTCCTAGCACTCGCATGCCGGCGAACCACGCCAGCAACCCCGGGGCGTTCACGTAGTGCAGGCGCTCGGTACGTAGGCCGGCAGCGGCCAGCGCGGCCAGCAGGGAGTCGAGCCGGTAACGGCGCTGGTGACCCACCGCGCGATCGAAACGGCTCATAGCGAAAGGGAAAGCCGGGACAAAGAGCACCACCGCACCGCCCGGCCGAAGCAGCCTGCCAAATCCCCGCAGCGCCGCCACCTCGTCGGGGATGTGCTCAAGGACGTTGAAGGCCGCTACTGCGCTGTGGTCGGCTGTCTCCTCCGACGGTGCGGCCAACTCGCGAACCGTGACGGCATCATTGTTTGCAAAACGGGCGTACAACGCAGCCAGATGCCGGCCGTCGGCGTCAGTCGCGGTGACCCTGCGTCCGCCGGTGGCCCATCTCTCGGCGTAATCACCGCGCCCCGACCCGATCTCCACTGGGTCATCCCCCAGGTACGGCTCCGCCAGTGAAGTGAGCCAAGCGTGGTACCGCACCGCTGACGAGACGTCTTCGAGGGTTTGAGACTGCAAAACGGTGTCGCCGAGCACATGCTCCGTCAACGGGCCTCCCGATTCGTGGTTGTTGTCATGATTCACCACTCCCGTGCATCTGCTGCCTGCGCCATGCCCGGCGCCTGCCCGGGGAGCGCGAGCGCACACCTGCCTGCCGTTCTCATTCTGCATCGGGTCGCAGGTGGGGCTGGTCGCCACGGAGGACAGCCGCTACTGCGCTTACCGCGCAGCGTCGTAGGCGTGCTCCGTGGCGTTAGCGGCTCTGCAGCAGCGGAGCTGCGCCTTCAGTGGCAAGCCCCGTGTCCGGAACCGGTGAAGGTAGAACCCGCGATGGGGGCAAAGCGGCAGTCGTAGCTGCCCTTGCGTAATGTCAGGATGAGAACACCGCACGTTCTGACCGGACCTGACTATTCGCCCGCGGCGTGTGGAAACCTCGCAGGTTCTTTCCACCGGTCCCCACAACGAACTCCCTGATACCAAGCTGCCCATCTGGTATGGCCGATGGACTCTGCGCCGCAAAACGCTCATAGCCGTGATCATGTCCGTTGAGAACAATTTCGGCTCCAGCGCGACAGCGGTGGTCCCAGAACTGACCGTAGACCGGGTTGTTGCCATGCCCCCCCTGAACTGATGTGGCTGATGCGAAAAGGCCAAGCTACAGCGGTTGGAGTCAGCCGCAAGGTCGGCGACGAGCCAACGCTCTTGGGGCCCCCTGCTGCAGCCACTGGAGAAGCTGCACCCGCTGTTCAGCGCGACGATGTGCCAGCCTCCCAGATCGAAGCTAATAATAGGGTTCCATCGGGTTCCCGGCCGCCTTACCAAAGTGGGCGTAGTAGCCGTCGGCGTTGGCTGACTAGTTATTAGTGGTTTCCGGGAGCGGGGTGCGTAATGGCCAGTAACCTTCCCACGTCGGCGCGTAGACCGTTTGGAAATTCTTTAGGCGGCCTTCGACGTACTGCTCGTAGCTCAACGTCAGCACCGCTGTCGCTTCGCCGCCACCAGCACGTCCGATGTCGCGGCCTGTTGACACGCCGAGGTTGTTGGCGCGTTGTTGTTCCAATCACACTACAAACGACGCGAGGACCAGTGATCACGAACTACGGCTGTCGTACTAGAGTTCATCGGATCAGCTTTCCTCCGCCGAACCGGGGCTGTCTGGGGTGCCATGTGCCGGTCGGCGATGTTGTGACCGCCGAGAACGCCGACCAGACCAGCCACGGCCACGTCGAAGTCACGTGCGGCGGCCAGTAGTTGCTGAGTCTGTGTCATATTGTCTCGGCCGCTCGTCGCTGCTGACGCCATCAGCGGCGCGTCGTCTAGGAGTGGGCCGTAACGGTGCAGGCCCAGGCTACGGACCGACCGCTTCAGCGCCGGGGCAACCGAGAGGACGCGACACGAATCGCTGGTCCCATCTAGGACCACGGTCCGGTCCAGCACCGTCAGCAGAGACGAGGATGCTCGGGTCGTCCTCGCCACTCTGTGGATATTCTCGGCACGGAGCTACCCCGGTGACATGGCCGTATGCGCAGGACACAAACAGCAGTTCAGGGCCGCCACGGCTGTGCCACAAGATCGTCGATCGCCGCGGCCCATTCGACGGCGATGGCGTGTGGCGTGTTGGTGATCATCGGTGTCCTCCCGATCTACTTGGCCCGAACAGATGGCTGCCCGTTTGATGTCCGGCCGCCGTGAAGCCCGTGAAGACAACGCTGCCAAGCGTGGTGTGGACATTCAGGTCGGCGCTTCCGGCTGACGGACCGGTCCCGCGTGACTGCAACCCCGACAGCACCTTCCGCCCCTGATGCTGACGGCCCAAGACGCGGTGGCTGACCGAGTGCGGGGTTTGGATGCTGGGGCAGATGACTACGTGACGAACCTTCTAGTTTCACGGAGCTTCGGCTCGGGTGAGGCGCTGATGTGACGGCGAACACGAGGGCGATAACATCGAACAGTAGCCAACCGAGCCCCAGCTGCGGCTCCGGCGACGTCCTCCGCGCCGCCGGGCCCGCCCTCGCTAAGCCGCCGGCGGGCGGCCGGCTATCCCAATCGGTTTCATCTACTCAGGACCCGGCCTTGGCTATCCCACGGTGATTGTGAGGTCGCCGGTACTGGCCGAGAAGTGCGTGTCTCCGGAGTAGGCGACGTGGGCAGTGTGTGTGCCCCTGGCGAGTGAGACGGTGGTGTGGGCACGGCCTTGGGTGTTCAACGCAACGGTTTGCGGTGCGAGATTGTCGACGGTGATCGTTACGGTCCCCGTCGGGACCCTGCCGGTTCCCCGGGCGATCGGCTTCACGGCAGCCACGATGTTGTAGATGTGGGGCCGGACTCCCTTGGTGTCGGTGACCACGATCTTGCTAGCGGCCTTCATCACCTGCAATGAGGCGACCGGAGACTGGCTGGCTGCGTAGGTGGCGTTTCCGGCGTACCGGGCGGTGAGTGAGTGCTGGCCGGCGGAAAAGGCTCGGTGCATTTTTGCGACCTCGGTGCCGTGCGAATCGGGTGAGAGCAGTGCGGTGCCGAGTGCCGTCTTGCCGTCGAGAAAGGTCACCGTTCCAGACGGCGCAACACCGCGGGTCGCCGGTTTGACGACAGTGCGGAGGTAGACCTGTTGACCGGCCGGGGTCGGGGTCGTGGCTGAGCTCACCGTGAGGACGGTCCGGGTGGCAACCGTGGCGCCGGCCTGAGCGCCTGGGGCAGCCAGGGTCGTCGCGGCCGCGACGAGGACGCCTATCAGCCCGATGCGGCTCGTCAACCTCGGGGCAAATGTTGCGGTCATTTATGTCCTTCTCTGATCGACCGGACGCCCCAAACTGGCCCTCGCTGTGTGAGATTGGGGTGAAGTGACGGATGCCTAGTGTCCCTCGCCGTTAGTTCGTTTGAGAAGTCGTCCCAGTGATTCGAGGATCTTGTCGGCGGTCTTGGTCCAGATGAATGGTTTCGGGTTCTCATTCCACGCGGTGATCCAGTTCCGAATGTCTTTCTCCAGGGCTTGTACGGATCGGTGGTCGCTGCGTTGCAGCAGATCCGCGGTGATGTAGGCGAAGAATCGCTCCACCTGATTGATCCAGCTGGAGTAGGTCGGGGTGAAGTGGACGTGGAAGCGGGGATGCTTGGCAAGCCAGGCTCGCACCGCCGATGTTTTGTGGGTGCCGTAGTTGTCGCAGATCAGGTGGATGTCGAGGTCCGCCGGGACGTCGGCGTCGATCTTGGCCAGGAACTTCTTGAACTCGATCGAGCGGTGCCGCCGGTGCAGGCTGGAGATCACTGAACCGTCCGCGGCGCCCAACGCCGCGAACAGGCTCGTCGTGCCGTGACGCACGTAGTCATGAGTGCGTTTCTCCGGCATCCCGGGCATCATCGGCAGCGCCGGCTGCGACCGCGCTAACGCCTGCACCTGGCTTTTCTCATCGACGCAATACACCACTGCCGCCTCCGGCGGATCGATGTAGAGCCCGACGACGTCATACACCTTCTGTACGAACAACGGATCAGTGGAGAGCTTGAACCCATCAGCGCGGTGCGGCTTCAGCTCGAACGCTTTCCAGATCCGCCCGATCGTCGAGGAGGACAAGCCACTGCGCTGCGCCATCTTGGCCCGCGACCAGTGCGTCGCGTTCGCCGGCGTCGACTCCAACGTCGAGACCACCACGTCCTCGACCTGCTCAGCGGTGACGCTCGTCGGGCGACCCGGCCGCGGGTCATCGACCAGACCGTCCAAGCGGGACTCGACGAACCTCGACCGCCACTTGCCCACCGTCACCGCGGTGACCTGCTCGCGGGCCGCGACATCCTTATTCGACAAGCCTTCCGCGCATCCCAACACGATCCGAGACCGCAACGCCAATGCCTGCGACGACGTCCGCCGCCGCGACCACCTCCGCAGCTGCTCCCGCTCCTCCCCGGTCAGCTCCAGCTCCGCTTTCGGCCTACCAGTTCTTGGGCATAACCAAATCATACGACTTCTCAAGCGAACTTAAGGCGAACGACACTAGGGGCGCGCCGGCAGGTCGGTGTCGGTTGGCTCAGGCAGCCAACCCACCCAGAACGCCACGACGGGTCAATGCAACCGCTCAACGCTCAACCGGCCGCGTGTGGTCCCCGTAAAGCCGGACCGACCTCATCTGCTCAGCTTCGGCTCGGCGGCTGGCGTACCACCGGCTGCTGCGGCTCGACCCCGGCAGGGTTTGTGGTTTACCCGGCCTGCTTGTAACCATGGTCGAGTGACGCCCTATGAACCGCAGCACGACCAGTCTTTGGTCGCCGCCCCACTGCGGTCGGGGATCAAGGTCCCAGAGATAACCGTCGCGTTCTGGATCACAAAGGCGTTGACCACCGGCATGGGTGAGTCGTCCTCGGACTACCTGGTGCACCGGATGCCGCCGGTGCTGGCGGTGGCGCTCGGCGCCATCGCCCTGGCCGGCGCGCTCGCCGTGCAATTCCCCGCCCGCCGGTACGTGCCCTGGATCTACTGGTTGGCCGTGGCCATGGTCGGCGTTTTCGGCACCATGGCCGCTGACGTCCTGCACGTCGCGTTCCATGTGCCATATCTTGTGTCCAGCACCGTCTTTGCCGTTGTGTTGGCCGTCGTCTTCGGCTCCTGGTTTGTCACCGAAAGGACCCTGTCGATCCATAGCATCAATACGCGCCGCCGCGAGGCCTTCTACTGGGCCGCGGTGATGACCACCTTCGCCCTGGGCACCGCTGTCGGCGACATGACCGCCATCACCCTGCACCTGGGCTACTTCTCCTCAGGTGTCATGTTCGCCGTCATGATCACCATCCCGGCGATTGCCCACTGGCGGCTGCATCTCAATGCGATCTTTGCCTTCTGGTTTGCCTATGTTGTGACGCGACCACTCGGTGCTTCGTTCGCAGATTGGATGGGCGTATCGCACGCCAGGGGCGGCCTCGCTCTGGGCCCGGGTCCGGTCAGCCTGGCCTTGGCAACCCTGATCGTCGCTTTCGTCGCGTATGCCACGGTCAACCCCAAATCGCCCGGCGCCCGGTGAGCCCCGTCACATGAACCGGCGCCAACAGCTCCCCGTGGCAGTCGTGGTGGCTCTGTGCCTGGCTGGCTGCACCCGTCCTCCGGTGACGCACCAAGCCGCACGTCCCGGCGCGCAAGCCGCGCCAAGTAGGCAGACCCAATCGCCGTCCATGTCACCATCGATGTCACCATCGCCATCCTCATCACCGAACCTCAACGCCGCCGGTGTCCCGTCGGCGTCGTCGACGGCCGCTGCTTCGGCGGGATACCGGTACGCGTTCCCGGTCGGCGGCTGCCCAGTCCGCTATGCCCACGTCCACCACGACTATCCGGCAACGGATATCTTCGCGGCCCGGGGCTGTGCATTCGTTGCTGTAGTCGATGGTCACGTCGACGAGGCAACGGCGGCCGACGCGTGGTCGCCTTCAGCCAATTCTGGTGCCTCTCGCGGCGGGCTGTCGGTCTCCATCATCGGTATTGACAGGGTTCGCTACTACGGCAGCCACCTGTCGTCCGTCGCTGTCGGCATCGGGTCCGGCGCCACGGTCCACGCCGGGCAGCTTCTCGGCCGTGTCGGGGACAGCGGGGATGCCCGGGGGGTCGGCACGCACGTGCACTTCGGCATCTCATGGCCTTCACCGCCCGGCGTGTGGTGGGTGCGTCGAGGCGAGCTGTACCCATGGCCGTACCTGGATTCATGGCTGTCACGCGGCAGTCTCTCTCCCGCGCCAGCGATCCGCGCCCTCGAAGCACAGCGCGGGACGGTACCGAAATGCCGCATAGACTGCTGAGCATCGAGCACCGCCGACCCGCCGACCCGCCGGGCCATCTCGTCCCCGCTGAGCCACCGGTTGTCAGACAACCAGTGAACCGGCCGGTAGCTGCGCGCCCGTCGCCACCGCCCTCAGGCGGACGCCTTCGCCCCGACCGCCTGGCGCTCGAAGCCAGCGACGACGTCTCCCAGCGCCAGGCCCTTCGTCTCGGGCAGCTACCGGGCGATAAACAAGACCGCCGATGCGGTGAGAGCAGCGAAGAGCACCATCACCCACGCCAGTCCGAACGACTTGTTCAACGTCGGGAAGAACTCGATGATGACGAAGTTGGCCAACCCAGTCGACGCTTGCTCCGACCGCCGCCGCCCGACCCCGAACAGCTGTGGGGAAGACCTCGCCCTGGATGAGCCAGCCCGTTCCACCGACCCCGATAGCGAACAAGTTGATGAAGAAAGAGAAACTCACCATCACCCGGCCGCGCTGGCACGCCAGGTCGGCAGCGGCCTACTCCGCGAGGCGATCGCGCTGCGCGGCCGGATGAGCCTGGCCAACTACGACCGGCTGTTCCCCTCCCAAGACGTCCTGCAGTCTGGCGGGCTGGGGAACCTGATCGCTGCACCGTTGCAAGGACGATCCCGGCGCCGCGGCACGACGGTCTTTCTGGATCTGGGAACCCTGGAGCCTCATGAAGACCAATGGGCCTACCTCTGCGGCGTCGGACGGCTATCCCTGGGTGAGCTGAACCGACTGGTCCAGCGACTCGGGCAGGTCACCGTCGGCGCGGGGGTGGACCGGCTGCGGGCGGCGACCTCGACCCAGATCACCGTGGCCGCACCTCCCGTCGTTCATGCCCGGCTCGGTTCGGCGATCACCGTTGACGGGGCGGACCTGCCGCCGGCGCTGTTGGCCACCCTCAAGCATGCGGCGTCGATGCCCAACCCGGTCTTCTACCAACGGCAGCGACGCCGCGCTTCGACCTGGGACACCCCGCGGTTCCTGCGCAGCTACGACGAAACCGTCAACGGCGATGTCGTCCCGCGCGGTCTGCAGGACCGGCTGGGCGAGCTTGTCACCCAGGCGGGGAGCCGGCTCGAACTGGCCGACGAACGCGCCGCCGGCCGGCCACACCAGCTCGCCTTCCGGGGGAACCTCGATCCCGACCAGCAGGCGGCACACGACGCGCTCGCCGGTCACGACCTCGGTGTCCTAGTCGCTCCGCCCGGCGCTGGCAAGACCGTCATCGCCTGCGCCCTCATCGCAGCTCGCGGGGTTTCCACACTCGTCCTCGTCGACCGCAAAGCCCTCGCCGACCAGTGGCGGGCCCAGATCAAAGAGCTGCTCGGTGTCAACGCCGGGCAACGCGGAGCACTGCCTCATCCTCACCCAATGGACCGGACACCTCGAGCGGCTCACCGCCATGCTGCGCGAACGCTGCCGGGATCCCGTCGTGCTGCAAGGTGGGATCGGGGCCAAAGCCCGCGCCGCCGCCCTCCGCCGACTCGATCAGCAGGCGACTGAATCGCCGCTGCTCGTGGTGGCCACCGGCCCCTACATCGGCGAAGGCTTCGACTGCCCCACGCTCGACACGCGGTTCCTCACCGCACCCATCGCATACAAAGGCCGCCACGTCCAATACGTCGGACGGATACTGCGGCCCCACCCCGGCAAGACCACCGCAGAAGTCCACGACTACCACGACGCCGCGACCGGTGTACTCGCCTCCTCACTGGCCAAACGCACACCCGGCTACACCAGCCTCGGCTTCCCCGACCCGCGGAACCCCAACCGGTAGCCCACTTACGACAGCACCGCCCCGACCGACCCCCGGGAACCCGGCACAGACCGGCTGCACCTCTGTGTGATCGCCGTATCAGACCGCCTGAGCTCGTCAGGCTCCCCGCGACCTTCAGCTAGCTTGCGAGCCCGCGGCGCGGAGCTCGTTGGCGAGGTGGGGCGCTACGAAGACTGGAATTCGCCTTGACACGGCCACGCAATCACCGCTGCCCCGCACCCCCACCACCCAACCCAAGATCATCCGACCCGGCTCGAAGGGTCTACTGAAAGACCGGGGCTAGGCGACGGCTAGCCCCCTCCCCTATGGCAGTGCCGCGACCAGCTCGCGCAGTGGTTTCCGCTGGCCGGTGTAGAACGGGATCTCCACGCGGGTGTGCCGCCGGGCCTGGGCCTCGCGCAGGTGCCGCATCAGGTCCACGATCCGGTGCAGCTCGTCGGCCTCGAAGGCCAGCAGCCACTCGTAGTCGCCGAGGCTGAACGCCGAAACGGTGTTGGCCCGGACATCGGGGTAGTCGCGCGCCAGGTGCCCGTGCTCGGCCAGCATGGTGCGGCGCTCGGCGTCCGGCAGTAGATACCAGTCCAGCGTCCGGACGAAGGGGTAGACGCTGACGTATCGACGTGGCTCCTCCCCGGCGAGGAAGGCCGGGACGTGGCTCTGGTTGAACTCGGCCGGCCGGTGCAGTGCCATCGCCGACCAGACCGGCTCACACGCCCGGCCCAGGGCCGTCCGGCGCAGCCGGCCGTAGACCTCCTGCAGGTCGTCGGAGGTCGGTGCCACCCACCACATCATGAAGTCGGCGTCGGCCCGGAACCCCGCCACGTGGTACGTCCCCCGGGTCACGACCCCTTTGTCGGCCGACTGCTCGAGGAGCGAGTCGACCTCGTCGCTCAGCGCGTCGCGGGAGCCCTCCGTCAGCGCCCCGCGCACCCGGAACACCGACCACATTGTGTAGCGGATCAGCTTGTTGAGCTCGCGGGCCTGCTTGCCATCAGTCATGCCGCGATTGTCTCAGGTCGAGCACGGTCAGGTACGCGGCGATCCGGTCGGCGGCGGCGTAGCCGGACCGGATGCAGGCCGGCACCCCGACTCCGCCGTACGCCGCGCCGGCCACCGCAAGTCCGGGCACCGCGCTGACGGCGGCGTCGATGCGCCGGACCCGGTCGAGGTGGCCGACGGCGTACTGGGGCAGCGCGCCCCCCCACCGGGTCACCCGGCTGGCGAGCGGTCGGGCCGTGACCCCGGTCAGCGCCGCCACCTCGGTCGTGGCCAGCGCCACCAGGTCGGCGTCGGAGCGCTGCAGCACCGCCTCGTCGCAGTATCGGCCGACCGAAGCCCGCACGATGGAAAGCGGCCCGGCGAGCTGCGCCCACTTCTGTGACGAGAAGGTCAGGGCCTTGACCGCCAGTCCCTCCGTCGCGGCGACGAGCACCCCGCTGCCTGGCGGCAGCGTGATCGCGCGGTAGGCCAACGTGACGATGGCGGTGCTGGCGTAGTCGATGCCGGCCAGCTCCGTCGCTGCCGCCGGCGCCACCTCACCCAGCAGCCGGGCCGCCGGCGCCGCCGGCACGGCCACCACGACCGCGTCCGCGGCGAGGTAGGTGGGAGCCGGGACCGGCCCGCCGGCCAGCCGGAAGCCCTCGGTGCTGCGGTGGAACTCCCGGACGGGCCGGCCGAGCAGCACCTCGGCATCGAGCCGGGCAGCCACGGCCGGGACAAGTGCGCCAAGGCCGTGCCGCAGCGAGGCGAACACCGGGCCGGTACGCGCCGCCGGCGGCCGGGCCGCGCGGGCCGCGGCCAGCAGGGAGCCGGGCCGGCGCAGGGCGGCGGCCAGCGCCGGGACGGTGGCCTGCAGCGACAGGGAGTCGGCGCGCCCGGCGTACACGCCCCCCAGCAGTGGATCGACCAGCCGGTCGACGACCTCGTCGCCGAGCCGGCGCCGGACCAGGGCGCCGACCGAGACGTCATCGGTCACGGCCGGCCCGGCGGCTTCGGCGCGCACCCGGGCCAGCCCGGCCGGGGTGAGCACCGCCGACGCGGCCAGGGATTCCACATCCCCGGGGACGCCCAGCACGGTGCCGGTGGGCAGCGGGCGCAGCGTGGCGTCGACGGCGATGGACGCCGCGCCGGTCGCCGGATGCACGAGGTCCGCACCCAGGCCCACCGCGCGAGCGAGCTCGATCCCCTCGGGCACGGCAGCCAGGAACGCCTCGGCTCCCTCGTCGACCGCCAGACCCTCGATCGTCGAGGTCCGCAACTTGCCGCCGAGGGCGCGCGCCCCCTCCACGACGACGACGGTCGTACCGGGGGGGCAGGTGCGTTCCAGCGCGTACGCCGCGGCCAGGCCGGCGATGCCGCCTCCTACGACGACGACATGGCGGCCGGTCACCCCGACATGGTGCCGCATCGCGCCACCCGCCGGATCCATTGTCGCGACCGTTTCGTGACCACACCGGCGCAACCCGAGCCGTGATGGCGGCGTCCCAACGCCGACCATCCATCGACAGGAGGCATTCCATGCGCGGTTCCCGGGTGACCCTGACCCCCCGGGGGTGATCCAGGCCTGATAGGTCCTGCTGGAGCCGGCCCAACGGAGCCTGGATCACCGGAAAGGAGGGGCGGCCGGCGCCAGGCGGACCTCGAGTCGCTCAAAGCCCGGCAGCTGCGTGCTTCACAAACGGGGTTACTGCCGTTTGCCGCCGTCGCAGGTGCCCTGGCCGCTGGGATCGTGGCCGTCCGGCGCCGGCGTCAGACCACCCCGCCCGCGCCCTCGCCCGCTGCGGCACCCTGAGGACGTTCCACGGAGTGCACCAGCGAGACGACCCGGGTCAGCACCTCGGGGTCGATAGTGGGCAGGACACCGTGACCGAGGTTGAAGACGTGGCCCTCGGCCCTGACACCTTCGGCCAGGATCCGCCGCACCTCGCGCTCCACCACCGGCCAAGGTGCGTACAGCACGGCCGGGTCGAGGTTGCCCTGGACCGCACGACCGGGCCCGATCCGGCGGGCCGCCTCGTCCAGCGGCACCCGCCAGTCGACCCCGACGACGTCCGCGCCGGCGTCGCCCATCAGCGCCAGCAGCTCGCCGGTGCCCACGCCGAAGTGGATCCGCGGCACCCCTGTCTCAGCGAGCCCCTGCAGCACCGCTGCGCTGTGCGGGAGGACGTACTCCCGGTAGTCGGCGGCCGACAGGGCGCCCACCCACGAGTCGAAGAGCTGCACGGCGGAGGCACCCGCCTCGATCTGCACCTGCAAGAAAGCCAGCGAGAGCTGAGCCAGGGTCCCGAGCAGCGCGTGCCAGGTCTCCGGTTCGCCATACATCAGGGCTTTGGTGCGCTCGTGGTTGCGCGACGGGCCGCCCTCGACGAGGTAGCTGGCCAGGGTGAACGGCGCGCCGGCGAAGCCGATCAGCGGCAGGTCGCCGAGCTCGGCGACGATGTTGGCCACGGCCTCGGCGACGAAGATCACGTCATCGGGATCGAGCCGGCGGATCCGGGCGACGTCGGCGGCGGTGCGCACCGGCGCGGCGATCACCGGGCCGGTGCCCGCAACGATGTCGAGGTCGATGCCGACCGCCTTCAGCGGCACCACGATGTCGGAGAAGAGGATGGCGGCGTCGACCCCGTGCCGGCGGACCGGCTGCAAGGTGATCTCGGTGACCAGGTCCGGGGTGGCGCACGCGGTGAGCATCGCGGTGCCCTCCCGCAGTGCGCGGTACTCCGGCAGCGAGCGACCGGCCTGCCGCATGAACCAGACCGGCGTACGGCTGACCGGTAGCCGGCGGCAGGCCCGGATCAGCAGGGCGTCGGCGGGGCTCGGCATGGTGGCTGCATCCTCGCACGGCCGACACGCCGCGGGACCTGGCGCGTTCTGTCGTACCCCCATGTCACGGTGACGGCACAGTGTCGTCCAAACACACGTCGTCCAACATATGGAACCGACCGGGAGGGACCCTCGTGACCTGCACTGAGATGCGCGACTGCCACACCTGTGGCCGGCAGCAGATGTTTGGGGCGCCCGGGTGCGTCGATGGGCACGGTGCCGACTGCCCGGACCTGGCCTGCGTGGAATGCGGCGAGGCGATCTTTCTCGGCCTGTTCTCCGTGCAGCGCGCCGGCCGCTCGCCGGACCGACCGCGGGTCGCTTCGGCGGCCTGACCGGCGCGGCGCGAGCCGACCAGCGTGTTGCGCTCCTAGGCTCCTCGGATGACCGGCGCCGAGCGGGTGGATCTTCCGCCGGCCTTCGTCCGGGCCGTGGACAGTCTGCGACAGGCCCGCCCCCGAGCCGAGGTCCGGCTGACCGAGATGGCGCCTCCGCAGCGACTCGCCCCCTACACGTTCGCCCTGGCGGCAGATGTGCTCCGCGACGGCGATGAGCTGGCCAGCGGGCGGCTGGTGCTGCTCCACGACCCGGCCGGCCAGGACGCCTGGGACGGCACCTTGCGCATCGTCACCTACGTCACGGCCGAGCTTGACGCCGAGATGGCCGGTGACCCTCTCCTTGCCGGTGTCGGCTGGAGTTGGCTGATGGACGCGCTGGCCGCCTCCGGCGCCCGGCATACAGCGGCCGGCGGCACGGTGACCGAGACCCGATCGGTCCGTTTCGGTGACCTCGCCGGGCCGGCGGACACCGCTGACGTGGAATTGCGGGCGTCCTGGACGCCGTTGGACGCCGATCTCACCGCCCATCTGCTGGCCTGGTGCGACCTGATCTGCTCCACCGCCGGCCTCCCCCCGCCCGGCGTGACCTTGCTCGCCCTACCGGCCGACTGACTACAGGCACCCCCCGCACCGGCCGATACACGATCGTCGAGACGCCTCGGGGGAAACGTGACGGTAGCAATGGTTCGGCCGGTGATGCCGTGTTCCACGCTCGTCCAGAGCCGCCGGTTTACGGTTCTGGTCGTAGATGATCACGCCTATGTCCGGGAAGCGATGGTCGTGCGGCTGCGCCAGCTCGGTGCGGAGCAGATCTCCGAGGCGGCCAGCATCGACGAGGCGCGGGTCCGGGCACACGTCGGCGGCCCCCGTGACCTGTGCCTGCTGGACTTCGCGCTACTGGCCGGCCAACGCAGCCTGCTGGGTGAATTGCGCGCTGCCGGATGGCGGCGGGTGTTGCTGCTGTCGGCGACCGACGACCCGTTCGCACTGCGCGCTGCCTTCGCCGCCGGAGCCCGCGGCTACCTGCTGGCGCCGGCCGCGGCCGTCCGCGATGTATGCCAAACCGCCGGACCCGGCCGGCCCGCACGTGCCGTCCTCACCGCCGGGGCGGCACCGGGCTGGCCCCGGCGCAGCTATCAGCTGTCCGCCCGTGAGGTCGAGGTGCTGAGGCTGGTTGCCGACGGGCAGTCCAACCGGGCCGCCGGCGACCACCTGCACCTCTCCGCGCTGACCGTCAAGTCGCACCTGGCCCGCATCGCCCGCAAGCTCGGCACGGGTGACCGCGCCGAGATGGTGTTCATTGCGCTGCGGGCCGGCGTCATCTGCTGACCGGCGGCTCTAGCCACTCACAGCTCTGCCCACTCGCAATGTCGATCAGGAGCGTACGGTCAAGATCGTGACAGAGCGGTCCGTCGGCGACGAAATCATCGGCAGCGGATCACTCGACGGCAAGCCACGCGACGGCCGGTCACTCGAAAGCCGATCAGGTGAGAGCCCGTCACTCGAAAGCCAACCACTTGAAAGCCGGGGGCCCGACGACGCGGCGGTCGTGGCCCTGCTCGAGCCCCGCGACGGCACACCGGACGCGGTCGACACCCCGGCCGGCCTGGCCGCCGTAGCCGACGCGCTCGCCGCCGGCCACGGGCCGGTCGCCGTCGACGCCGAGCGGGCGTCTGGCTACCGCTACGGCCAGCGCGCCTATCTGGTGCAGCTGCGGCGGGCCGGCGCCGGAACTGCGCTGATCGATCCGTTGGGCTGCTCCGACCTGGGCCTCATCGACGAGGCGCTGGCCGGCACCGAGTGGGTGCTGCATGCAGCGTCGCAGGACCTGCCCTGTCTGGAGGAGCTCGGCTTGCGCCCCCGTCGACTCTTCGACACCGAGCTGGCCGGGCGGCTGGCCGGCTTCCAGCGCGTCGGGCTGGGTGCGATGGTCGAGTCGGTGCTCGGCTACCGGCTGGAGAAGGGGCACTCGGCTGCGGACTGGAGCACCCGGCCGTTGCCGCGCGCCTGGCTGACCTACGCCGCGCTCGATGTCGAGGTCCTGGTCGAGCTCCGCGACGCGCTGGTTGCCGAGCTGCGGCGTCAAGGCAAGCTCGGCTGGGCCGCCGAGGAGTTCGCCGCCCTGGTGGCAGCAGCGCCGCCGGCCGCGAGGGCTGACCCCTGGCGGCGGACGTCGGGGATCCACCGGGTCCGCAGCCCGCGCGCGCTGTCCATCGTCCGGGAGCTGTGGACGGCCCGCGACGGGGTCGCCCAGGCCCGCGACGCAGCACCGGGCCGGATCCTGCCGGACTCGGCGATCATCGCGGCCGCGCAGGCGAGCCCCCGGTCCCCGGCGGCGCTGCTCGACCTGCCGGTCTTCGGCGGCCGGGCCAACCGGCGGCAGCTGGGTCTGTGGTACGCCGCGATCGAGCGCGGCCGAGCAACGCCCGACAGTGACCTGCCGGTGTCCCGCAGTGCGGTGAACGGCCCTCCGCCGGCGCATCGATGGCGCGATCGGGACCCGGCGGCGGCCGGCCGGCTGGTCGCCGCCAAGCAAGCCGTCGCCGCCGTCGCCGCCGAGCACACCCTGCCGGTGGAGAACCTGCTCTCCCCCGACCTCGTACGCCGGCTGGCCTGGAGTCCACCTGAACCGCTCACCGTCGGCTCGGTGTCCCGGGCACTGGCCGGCGCCGGCGCCCGGCCGTGGCAGGTGCAGCTGACGTTGGGCCCGTTGTGTGCTGCGCTGGCCGGAGCCGGCGCCGCAGCAGTTGACAGCGGCGTTGTTACCGACCGGTAGCCGCGGGTGGCCCCCGCCCGTACACCTCGCACCCGATCGGAGTCCTGGTGGCCGCTCGCCTTGTCCGCGAGGTCGTTTTCGTCGACGGCGTCCGTACGCCGTTCGGCAAGGCCGGCGCCCGCGGGGTCTACGCCGAGACGCGGGCCGACGACCTCATCGTCGACGTCATCTGTGAGCTGCTTCGCCGCCATCCCGAGCTTCCGCCGGCCCGCATCGACGAGGTGGCCGTCGCCGTGACGACGGTCGCCAGCGGCATCGCGTTCGGCGCCTACGACGTCGCCATCGCCGGCGGGGTCGAGCACATGGGGCACCATCCGATGGGCGACGGGATCGACCCCAACCCGCGGATCGTCGCCGAGAAGCTGATCGACCCGTCCGCCCTGGTGATGGGCTCGACCGCGGAGAACCTGCACGACCGCTTCCCCGGGATCAGCCGGAAGCGCTGCGACGCGTTCGCCGCGGCCAGCCAGGCCATGGTGGCGCAGGCCTACGCCGACGGGCACATCCAGCCCGACCTGGTGCCGGTAGCCGCCCGCAGCACCGAGCTGGGATGGGGTCTGGTGACTCGCGACGAGCCGCCGCGGCCGGGCACCACGGTCGCCGACCTGGCGGCGCTGGCCACGCCGTTCCGCCCGCACGGACAGGTCACCGCCGGCAACGCGGCCGGTCTCAACGACGGTGCGACCGGTTGCCTGCTGGCCGCCGAGGACGTCGCCGGCGAGCTGGGCCTGCCGGCCCGGATGCGCCTGGTGGGCTACGCCTTTGCCGGCGTCGACCCGGCCCTCATGGGCCTCGGCCCGATCCCCTCCACGGAGCGGGCGCTGCGCACCACCGGCCTGACCATCGACGACATCGGCCTGTTCGAGCTCAACGAGGCGTTCGCGGTGCAGGTGCTGGCGTTCCTGGAGCACTTCGGCCTGGCCGACGACAACCCGCGGGTCAATCTGTACGGCGGGGCGATCGCCTTCGGGCACCCGCTGGCCGCCTCCGGCGTCCGGCTGATGACCCAGCTGGCCCGGCAGTTCGCCCACCAACCGGAGGTCCGGTACGGCCTCACCGCGATGTGCGTCGGCATCGGCATGGGCGGCTCGGTCGTCTGGGAGAACCCCGCGTGGAGCGCCTGATGGACTTCGCCGGCGAGTTCCCGGGCGAGATCGTCACCCGGTCGCTGGTCCGCTACGTCGAGCTGCCCGGACTGCCCGGCGAGCTCGCGCTGATCACCCTGGACAACGGCCACGACCACACCCGGCCGTCCAGGTTCGGGCCGGCCGGCCTGCGTTCGCTGGACACCGCGCTCGACGACATCGCGGCCCGGGAGCCGGCGGCCGGCGCGGTCGGGGTGACCGGCAAGCCCTACGTCTTCGCCGTCGGTGCGGACTTGGGCGGGATCTCGCAGCTGACCGACCGTTCCCAGGCCGTGGAGGTGAGCCGCCTGGCGCACCGGGTCTTCGGCCGGCTGCGCGACTGGCCGGCGCCGACATTCGCCTTTGTCAACGGGGCGGCGATGGGCGGCGGGCTGGAGCTTGCGCTGCACTGCCACTACCGCACCCTGTCGGCCGCGGCCGGTGCCATCGCGCTGCCCGAGTGCTTCCTCGGGCTGGTGCCCGGCTGGGGCGGCACCCAGCTGCTGCCCAACCTCATCGGCGCCGACGGTGCGGTGACCGTGATCATCGAGCATCCGCTGGACAACAACCGGATGCTCACGTGCGCCCAGGCGCTGGCGCTGGGGATCGCCGATGTGCTGCTCGAGCCGGCCGACTTCCTGGCCCGATCGCTGACCTGGGCCGCCACCGTCGTCCGCGCCGAGGTGACGCTCAGCCGAGCCGAGGTCGACCGGGGACCGGTGTGGGACGCCGCACTGGCCCGCGGCCGGGGCATTGCCGATGCGAAGCTGCACGGCGCCGCGCCGGCTCCCTACCGCGCGCTGGAGCTGATCGAGCGGGCCCGCACCGGCGACCTGGACACGGCCGCCGAGGACGAGGCCGCGGCCGACCTGGTCATGTCGGAGGAGCTCCGGGCCTCGCTCTACGCCTTCGACCTGGTGCAGAAGCGGGCCCGTCATCCGGCCGGGCGCCCGGAGGCAGCGGCCCGGCCGGTCACCAAGGTCGGCATCGTCGGCGCCGGCTTGATGGCCGGCCAGCTGGCGACGCTGTTCGCCCAGCGGCTCGAGGTCCCTGTCGTCCTCACCGACGTCGACACCGGCCGGATCGAGCGGGGCGTCGCCTACGTCCACGGCGAGATCTCGAAGCTGGCGCAGCGCGGCCGGATCTCACCCGATCGGGCCCGCCGGCTGACCGCGCTGGTGTCCGGTTCGCTGTCCATGGACGCCTTCGCCGACGCCGACTTCGTGATCGAGGCGGTGTTCGAGGAGCTGGCCGTCAAGCAGCAGGTGTTCGGCGACCTGGAGGCCGTCGTCGGCTCTGAGTGCGTCCTGGCCACCAACACCAGCTCGCTGCCGGTGACCGAGATGGCGAGCCGGCTGGCCCATCCCGAGCGCCTCGTCGGCTTCCACTTCTTCAACCCGGTGGCGGTGCTGCCGCTGGTCGAAGTGATCCGCGGCGCGGCCACCGACGAGCGGACTCTGGCGACTGCATTCGCGGTGTGCCGGCAGCTGAAGAAATCCGGTGTGCTGGTGGCGGATGCGCCGGCATTCGTGGTCAACCGGCTGCTCACCCGGTTCCTGAGCGAGGTCATCGCGACGGTCGATGAGGGTACGCCGATCGAGGTGGCCGACCGGGCCCTGGCCCCGCTGGGCCTGCCGATGACGCCGTTCGTGCTGCTGTCGCTGGTCGGGCCGGCGGTCGCCCTGCACGTGAGCGAGACGCTGCACGCGGCGTTCCCGGAGCGCTTTGCAGCGAGCGCCAACCTGGGCCGCCTCGTCGCTGCGGGCAGGCCCGGCGTGTACGCCATGTCCGGCGCCGTCGACGCTTCAGTACGCGAACTTTTCGTCTGCGCCGATCGCCCCTCGACCGGCGACCAGGTGCGCGATCGCGCCTTGGCCGCGCTGGCCGAGGAGGCCCGCTTGATGCTCGATGCCGGCGTGGTGGCCGCGCCGCAGGACATCGACCTGTGCCTGCTGCTGGGCGCCCGCTGGCCGTTGCACCTCGGCGGGATTCTGCCCTACCTCGACCGCACGGGCGTCGCCGAGCAAGTCACCGGAGCCCGCTTCCTCCCACTGGGAGTGGCCAGCGTTCCGGTCGCGCCAGGCGGGCGCCCGCGGCCGTCGGCGCGCCCCTGACCCAACCGCTCCCTGTACCCGCCGGGTCAGGAGTCCAGCGTCGACAGCAGCCGGGCCTTGGCCGACACGAACTCCGGCCGGGTGACGACGTCGGGCCGGCGGGGCCGCGGCAGCGGCACGTCGAGGGTGCTCAGCACCCGGGCCGGCCGGGCCGACAGCACCACGACTCGGTCGGACAGGTAGAGGGCCTCCTCGACATCGTGGGTGACGAACAGCACGGTACGGCCGTCGGCCAGCCATACCTCCTGCAGCCACGCGTACATCTGCCGCCGCGTGATTGCGTCGAGCGCCCCGAACGGCTCATCGAGCAGCAGCACCTGCCGGTCGAGCAGGAACGTCCGCAGGAGCGCCAGCCGCTGGCGCATGCCACCGGAGAGCTGCACCGGCCAGGCGTCCTCGAAGCCGGCCAGGCCGAAACGGGGGAACAGCGCCGCGGCCCGCTGCCGGGCCGCGGCCGGCGGTGCGCCGGCGATCTCGGCACCCAGCACGGCGTTGCCCATCGCCCGCCGCCACGGCAGCAGCAGATCTCGCTGCGGCTGGTAGCCGGCCAGTCCCGGCCGGCCGACGGTGGACGTGCCGCCGATGCACGCCGTCCCGGCGCGAGGCACCAAGAGCCCGGCCAGCACCCGCAGCACGGTGGACTTGCCGCAGCCGCTGGGCCCGACCAGGCTGACGAACTCCCCCGGCGCGACGGTCAGGTCGACGCCGTCCAGTGCGGGCACCGCCGGGGGCCCGGCGTAGGCGTGCGTCAGCATCCGGACCTGCACTGCAGCCGGGGTCAACCGGCCTTGCCCACCGGCGGCAGGTAGGCGTTGGTGTACGCCGCGCCGACGTCAACCTTGGTCGTGACCAGACCCGAGCGTTGGAGGAAGTCGGCGAACCGCTGCCAGGTGAGGCGGTCCTGCTGCCCCCACCGCTGCGGAGCCGCTGCGTACCGGGTGGCCAGGTAATCCGCGGACAGCCCGACCAGCCGGTGGTCGAGTTCCGGTGCGGCCTTCAGCAGTGCCGTCGCTGCGGAGTCCGGGCGGGCCATCGCCTCGCGGTAGCCACGGGCGGTGGCGGTCATGAACGCCCGGACGGTACGCGGGTCGCTGTGCAGCAGGTGCTCGTTGGTGGCCAGCAGCGGGGTGTACCAGTCCGGGATGCAGCGGGTGTAGGAGGCGAACGGCAGCGTCGTGACCCCCAGCTTGTCGATCTGGGCCATCCGGATCTTGTCCCAGCCGTCGAAGATCCAGACGAAGTCGTAGAAGTGCTTGGTCAGGCCGACGCGGTAGTCGGCATCGCCCACGGAGACGAACTTCACCCGCTTGGGGTCACCGCCGTCGCAGCGGACCAGCGATGAGACCAGCGCCCGCTCCAGCTGGCCGCCGTAGCCGCCGTAGGTCTTGCCCTGCAGGTCCCGCGGCCGGTGGATGCCACTGGAGCTCAGGGCCAGCAGGCTGGAGGTGTTGTGCTGCAGCACCGCCCCGAGGGACACCACGGGCAGGCCCTTGGCCCGGGCCGGCAGCAGCTCCTCGGCGACGCTGACCGCGAAGTCGGCCCGGCCGGCGGCCAGCGGCTGCAGCGATCCGTTGTCCCCCGGCTGGATGATCTTGACGGCCAGCCCGGCCTGGCGGTACCAGCCGTTGGCCTGGGCCAGGTAGATCCCGCTGTGGTTGGTGTTGGGCGTCCAGTCCAGCACCAGCGTCACGTTCTTCAGGTGCCGCGGGGCAGCCGGCGATGAAGATGACGATGAAGACGGAGCGCAACCGGCGACCAGCAGGCAGCCCAGCGCCAGTGCGGCAACCAGCGACCGGACGGGCCGCCTCACCGCCGGCCTCCGACGTACTGCCACGGCGACGCGGCGCGGGCGGCCAGCCCGACCAGGCCGAACAGGGCCATCGAGAGCACCGCGATCAGCAGGACGGCGACGAAGATGCGGTCGACGGCGTAGGAGGCCCGGGCCCGGTCGATGAAGACCCCCAGCCCGCTCTCGGCACCGACCCACTCGCCGATGACGGCGCCGGCCACCGCGTACGCCGAGCTGATCCGCAGGCCGGCGAAAAAGGCGGGCACGGCCGCCGGGAACAAGACGGTGCGCAGCACCTGGCGCCGCGACCCGCCCATGCTGCGGACGAGGTCCACCAGCTCACGGTCGGCGCCGGCCAGGCCGCCCACCGTCGAGACCACCACCGGGAAGAACACGATCAGGGCGACCACGACCACCTTGGGGGTCAGGCCGTAGCCGAACCACAGCACGAGCAGCGGTGCCAGCACCACCATCGGGATGGTCTGGCTGGCGACCAGCAGCGGATACAGGACCCGCTGCAACAGCCCTACGCTGGCGATCGCGACCGCCAGCAGCACCCCGGCGCCGGCTCCGACGAGCAGCCCAAGAACGGCCTCGGCGGTCGTGGTGAGGAGATGGCCGACCAGCAGCCCCCGGGCGGACACCAAGGCGCCGGCGATCCGTGACGGGGCCGGCACGAGGTACACCGCGACGTGACCGACCGTCACCCAGACCTGCCATACCCCCAGTAGCGCGGCCAGCAGCAGCAGCGGGGCCAGCCGACCGAAGAGCGGAGGTCGACGGCGTCGGGGCGGCGACGCTGTGATCGCGTCGAGCACCGGAGCCTGCGCGGTCATGACCGGAACTTCGCGGTCAGGTCGCCCATGGAGCGCTCGATCCCCTCGGCCACCTTGATCACCGAGATCGTGCTCGCACTCCCGGCCGCCAGGGTCGCCTCGTGGACGGCCCGCAGCAGCGGCCAGATTTGCTCCGGCGGGCCCTCGACCGACGTCCCCAACGGCCCGACCTCATAGCTGAGCCCGCATTGCACGATCACCGCGATGGCGGCCTCGACGTGGGCATGCGGATCTTCTGCGGTCCCGGCCGGCGTGGGCAGGACCTGGATCTCGACGATCATGGCGATCGCTCCCTCCGCTGGCATTACCCAGCTCAGGTGGTAAAGGGTCGGCGACGCGTGCAGTCGCCCTCTCAGCCCGGTGCGCGCCCGAGCTCCCCTGCGTATGAGGTCAGCTTAGCCCGCCGGCAGCTCGGCCCGCACCTCCAGCCCCCCGGCCGGCAAGGCGTACGCCTGCACCGTGCCGCCGTGAGCGACGGCCACCGCGCGGACGATCGACAGCCCGAGGCCGGCGCCCCGGCTGGAGGTGCGGGCCGTCCCGCCGCGACGGAACGGCTCGAAGAGCCCCGCCACCTCGGCCGGATCGAGCACCGGGCCGCTGTTGGCAACCGACAGGCGGGCCCGGCCGTCCTCGGTGCAGGTATGCACACCCAGCCACCCGCCGGCCTCGTTGTGCCGGACGGCGTTCTCGACCAGGTTTCCGGCCAGCCGCTCCAGCAGGCCCGCGTCCCCCACGACCACGGCCGGCTCGAGCCGGCGGTCAAGACGCAGGCCGGCCGCGGTCGTCTCCGACCGGACGGCGTCGAGGGCGGTGGCGACCACGTCTGGCAGGGCCACCGGCTCGCGGACGGCGAGCCCTTCCCGACCCTGGGCGTCGGCGCTGGCCAGCAGGAGGAGGGCGTCGACGAGCCGGTCGGCCCGGTCGGTGGCCTCCCGGATCACCGCACCCATCCGGCGGAGGTCGGCTTCGGAGGCGTTCGGGTCGCGCAAGGTCACGTCGACCTCGGTGCGGACCACCGCCAGGGGCGTACGCAACTCGTGGCTGGCGTTGGCGACGAAGCGCCGCTGGCTGTCGAAGGCTGCCTCCAGGCGGGCGATCATCCGGTCGAAGGTGTCGGCCAGCTCCTTGAGCTCGTCGTCGGGCCCGTCGAGGGCGATCCGCTGGTCCAGCGTCTCGGTCGACAGCCGCCGGGCGGTCGACGTCACCGCCTGCAGCGGCCGCAACGCCCGGCCGGCGAGCAGGTAGCCGCCGGCCGTGCCGGTCAGGCCGACCGCCGCCAGTGCGAAGGATCCGCGGCGGATCAGCGTACGTTCGGTCTGCTGCTGCAGCCGGAGCTGGAAGGCGCGGGCGTCGACGACGGCATCCTGGCCGTTGCCGAGCTCCACGGTGGCCGGGATGCCGGCGCGAAACCGCGGACCGCTGTGCAGAGCCTGGCGCAGCAGCAGATACGACGTCAGCAGGAGCACGACCCCCATGCCGACCAGCAGCCCCGCGTACAGCAGGGTGAGGCGCAGCCGCAGGGTCGGCCGCAGCAGGCTCACGGCTGCCGGATCTGGTATCCCGAGCCGACCACCGTCTCGATCACGGCCGGGTCACCGAGCTTCTTGCGCAGGGTCATCATGGTGACCCGGACGGTGGTGGTGAACGGATCGGCGTACTCATCCCAGACCCGCTCGAGGAGCTCCTCACTGGACACCACCGAGCCGCCGGCGCCCAGCAGCACCTCGAGGACGCCGAACTCCTTGCGGGTCAGCTCGACCGGTTGTCCCGCGCGGGTGACGGTGTGGCGGGCCGGGTCGAGCTCGAGATCCCGGGCCCGCAGCACCGGCGGGGAAGCCGGCGTGGCCCGCCGCCCGAGCGCGCGGATCCGGGCGACCAGCTCGTCGAAGGCAAATGGCTTGCCGAGGTAGTCGTCAGCGCCCAGGCCCAGCCCCTCGACCCGGTCGGCGACGCTGCGGCTGGCGGTGAGCATCAGGACCCGGGTCAACGCGCCCGAGCCCGCGAGGTCGGCCAGGATCTGGTCACCGGACATGCCGGGCAGATCGCGATCCAGCACAAGAACGTCGTAGCGGGTGATCGAAGCCTTCTCGTGACCGTCGGGCCCGTCGTAGGCGACGTCGACGGCCATGCCCTCCTGGCGCAGTCCGCGCACGATGGCGTCGGCCAGCGCCTGCTCGTCCTCGACGATGAGTACCCGCACGGAGCCAGCGTGCCATCCCGGGGTGAAGACCGCGTGAGTTCACCCGTTCGGGCCGGGCCGCAGCGAGGCAGCGCGGGTACCGTCGCTCCATGGGAGTGCCGACGGCGCATGGACTCCGCCGTGGCGTACTCGCCGTGTCGGTGCTCCACGACGTCGACGTACGGCCGCTCGACCGCGGGGTCGGGCTGCCCGGAGTCGTTCCGGTCGAGGTGTCCTGGTCGGAGTGCGTGGAGGCGCTGGACGGCATCGACCCGGAGAGCGACGGGGGCCGCCGGCGACTGGCCCGCTGGATCTTGACCCGCCGGTGGCTCGCCGACCACCCGCTCGCCGATCTGGCGGAGCGGGCCCGGCCGGTGGGGCTGCCCAGCGGGCATCCGTTGCATCCGGGGCCGGGCTGGGTGCGCTACCCGGTGCCCGGCGGCACGCTCGACCTGGGGATGGGACTGGTCGGGCTGGACCCCGCGCAGCCGGAGGTGATTGTCATCGTAGGCCCCGGTGTCTGGGCGGCCGCCGGGATCGACCCGTCGCCGTGGTGGACGCCGGCCCGAAACTACCTCGCGGCGATGTGCCGGATCGCCGTCGACCGCCGGCTGCGGTCGGCGCAGTCGCCACTGCGACCCATGGGTGACTGCGACGTGGTCACCCTGCTGGGCTGCGGCGCCTTCCGGACGGCGTTGATCGGACCGATCGGCATGGCCGCGGTCGGCGTTCCGATGCGCAACCGTGGCTGGACCGACCTCCGGCGGATCGACCCCGCCTTCGTCGTCGCAGCAGCGGCGGCGACCGACCCCGATCAGCGGGGCTTCGCCCGGCCACTGCTCGTCACCGCCGACGAGGTCTGCATGGTCGGCGCAGGCGGGCAGCCGGCTCGCGACGTGCTGCGCGAGGTCCGCTACCGCTGACTGCTCGAGCGGTCGGCCCTGACGTCGTCGACCCGCTGGCCGGGATCCAGCCGCGACACCCAGCCGACGACCCGCCGCGCGACGTCCTGTGCGGTGAGGCCGATCTCGGCCCGCACCTGCATCGGGTTGCCGTGGTCGAGGAACCGCTGCGGGATGCCGACGTCTCGCGCCGGCACGTCGATGTCGGCATCGCGCAGCGCCTGCGACAGCTGCGCCCCGACCCCGCCGGAGCGGCCGCCGTCCTCGAGTGTGACCACGAGTCGGTGCCGGGCCGCCATCGGCAGCAGCTCGGCAGCGACCGGCGTGACCCAACGCGGGTCGACGACCGTGGCGGTGACCCCCTCTGCGCCCACCCGGCCGGCGACCTCGAGAGCGAGGTGCGCCATGGCACCGACCGCGACGAGAAGCACATCGGCGCCGGCCGGCTCGAGCAGCACGTCGACGACGCCGGCCCGCCGCACCGCCGGCAGGTCCTCGGTCAGCGCCGACTTGGGGAAACGGACCGCCGTCGGGCCCGAGGAAACGGCGACGGCCTCCCGCAGCTCCTCGCGCAAGGACGGCTCGTCGCGCGGGGCGGCGATCCGGATGCCCGGCACGAGGTTGAGCAGGGACAGGTCCCACATGCCGTTGTGCGAGGCACCGTCGTCTCCGGTCACGCCGGCCCGGTCCAGCACGATGGTCACCGGGAGCCGGTGCAGTGCCACGTCCATCAGCACCTGGTCGAACGCCCGGTTGAGGAACGTGGCGTAGATCGCCACGACGGGGTGCAGTCCCCCTGTCGCCAGGCCGGCCGCTGAGGTCATCGCATGCTGCTCGGCAATGCCGACGTCGTACGTCCGCTCCGGGTACGCCAGCGAAAAGGGATGAAGCCCGGTCGGGTGCAGCATCGCCGCGGTGATCGCGACCACGTCGGCGCGCTCGGCGCCGATCTGCACCATCTCCTCGCCGAAGACCTGCGTCCACTTGCGACCGCCGGCCGACAGCAGCCGTCCGGTCACCGGGTCGAAGGCGCTGCCGGGGCTGTGCAGGCAGTCGGTCTCGTCCCCCTCGGCCGGCCCGTAGCCGAATCCCTTGCGGGTTACGCAGTGCACGATCACCGGCCCGCCGAAGCCCCGCGCCCGGCGCAGCGCGGACTCCACGGCGGCCTCGTCATGCCCGTCGACCGGACCGACGTATTTCAGGCCGAGGTCCTCGAAGAGGCCCTGCGGGGCGATGGCGTCCTTGAGGCCCTTCTTGATGCCGTGCAGGGCGTCGAAGAGCGGCGGACCGACCAACGGGGTGCGGGACAGGCTGTCCCGGACGAGGTCGAGGACCCGCTCGTATCCCGGGGCGAGGCGCAACGAAGCCAGGTGGTCGGCCAGGCCGCCGACGGTGGGCGAATAGGACCGGCCGTTGTCGTTGACCACGATCACGACCTGGCGGTCCTTGGCCGCCGCGATGTTGTTGAGCGCCTCCCAGCACATCCCGCCGGTCAGCGCACCGTCACCCACGACCGCTGCGACCGCCCGCTTCTCCCCGCGCAGGGCGAACGCCTTGGCCAGTCCGTCGGCGTAGGACAGGGCCGTCGAGGCGTGGGAGTTCTCGATCACGTCGTGCTCGGACTCGGCGCGGCTGGGATAGCCCGACAGGCCGCCGCGCTGGCGCAGCTGGTCGAAGCCGGCCTGCCGCCCGGTCAGCATCTTGTGTACGTAGGCCTGGTGGCCGGTGTCGAAGAGGATCGGCTCGGCCGGGGAGTCGAACACCCGGTGCAGGGCGATGGTCAGCTCGACCGCGCCGAGGCTGGGGCCGAGGTGGCCCCCGGTGCGGGACACCTTGGCCACCAGGAAGTCCCGGATCTCGGTGGCCAGGGCGGGCATCTCGTCGGGCCGCAACCGTCGCAGGTCCGCCGGCCCTCCGATGGCAGACAGCACGGTCATCGACGTCCTCCCATGGCGTTCACAACCCTCGACTGTAGCTGGGCGACCGGATGCAGCGGGTCGGTCTTTGGCAGACCCGGTGAGAGGTTCACCTCACAAGCGGGGTACCCAGCGCTGGCCCTGCAGGGCTCCCGCGACGACGGCCACCGCCCGGCCGAGCTCGGTCAGGCGCCGGCCTTCCCGCTCGTAGACCGCCATCGCCGCCTCGATGGCCTCCGGCGGCAGCAGTTCACGCAGCTCCGCGCGGAGGGTGCGCCAGCCGGCCCGGGCTGCCTCGAGGGAGGCGTCGACCTGTTCACCGGCCAGCCGGGCCAGCAGCACGGGGTGGCGCCGGAGCACCTCGTAAGCCCGGTAGTCGGCCGGCACCTGGTCGTACAGCCAGCTGACGGCGCTGCGTTCCCAGTCCGGGGAATCGGGCGGCTGCACCCGCTCGGGCCAGTCCGGCGGCAGCTGCCTGCTCACCCCGGCGCTTCTCTCACCCCGGCAGCAGGAGCGCGACGCACTCCACGTGGTGGGTCATCGGGAAAAGGTCGAAGCCGCGGATCGACGCGAGCCGGTAGCCGTGGCTGGCGAACGTCTGCACATCCCGGGCCAGGGCGGCCGGATCGCAAGCCACGTAGGCGACCGCCCGGGGGCTGCGGTCGGCGATCTGGGCGACCACACGCGCGCCGGCCCCGGCCCGTGGCGGGTCGAGGACGACCAGGTCGAATTGCCCGCCCGGCAGGCGCGCCAACGCCTGCTCGACCGAGACCGTCAGCACCGACACCGAAGCGGTGACATTGCGCAGGTTGTAGACGGCATCCCGAGCCGCCGCCCCGTCGGACTCGACGGCGACGAGCCGGCCGGTGGCCAGCTGCGGAGCAAGGGCAGCGGCGAACAGGCCCACGCCGCAGTAGAGATCCAGCGCCGACTCCCCCGGCCGCGGTTGCAAGGCCTCGACCACCGCCGCGCAGAGCACGTCGGCCGCCGCCGGATGCACCTGCCAGAACCCGTCCGCGCCGACCCGGAGCACCTGGCCGAGGGCCCGCTCACGTACCGCGCGATGCCCGCGGATCCGCACGGCCCGGCCGCCCCGGGGACGCCCCTGCAGCACGGCGACGTCGTCGGCGTCGAGCGGTGGCACCTCGACGGCCGCACCGGCTTGCGGCGTGACCACCAGCGCCCGGTCCCCGGCCGAGGAGGCGATCACCTCTACGGCCGCCGTGGACGGCCACCGTTGTCGGGTCACCCCGATCTCGTCGACCGCCGGCGAGGCAATCGGGCAGTGCTCGACCGGCTCGACGTCGTGCGAACGGTGGCGGTGCAGGCCCACCGTGCCGTCGGCGGTGACGGCGAAGCGCATCCGGGTCCGCCAGCCGAGCGACCCGCCGGGCAGCTCCTCGACGACCAACTCCACGTCGGGATAACCGCCGAGCCGGGCCAACTGCTCGCAGACCACGACCGCCTTGAGCTCGCGTTGTGCGGCCGGCGTCGCATGCTGCCAGTCGCAGCCGCCGCACCGCCCGGGCCGCGCGTGCGGGCACGGCTGCTCCACCCGGCCGGGCGAGGCGACGAGCACCGACACCGCATCGGCCCGGCAGTAGGAACCACCGCGGTCCTCGGTGACCCGGGCCACCACCCGCTCACCGGGCAGTGCGTGCCGGACGAAGACCACCCGACCCTCGAAACGTGCGACACAGTGCCCGCCATGAGCGACCGGTCCGACGTCGAGTTCGAGCTCACGGCTGGTCCATCCGGGTCCCGTCACGGCCGGGAGGCGACCTGGTCGTCGGCGGCCGAGCCGTCGTCGGTCGCTTGACGGCGGACCTCACCCGGGCTGTACTCGGCCCGGCTCGCCCGGTGTTCCGCCGACTTCAGCTGCCAGGCCACGTTGGTCACCATGACGCCCGGCTCGAACAGCAGCCGGCTTTTCAGCCGCAGCGCGCTGTGGTTGTGCAGCAGTTGTTCCCACCAGTGCCCGACGACGTACTCCGGGATGAAGACAGTGACGACGTCACGTGGGCTGTCCCGGCGGATGTTCTTGATGTAGTTGAGGGTGGGCCCGGTGATCTCCCGGTACGGCGACTCGACGATGGTGAGCGGCACTGCCACCTCACGCCGCTCCCATTCCTCCTGCAAGGCACGGGTGTCGGCCTCGTCGACGTTGACGGTGACCGCGGTCAGCGTGTCCGGGCGGGTGGCCCGGGCGTAGGCAATGGCCCGCAAGGTCGGCTGGTGCACCTTGCTGACCAGGACCACCGCATGATTGCGGGCGGGCAGGATCGGGGCATCATCGGCCGGCACCAGCTCGGCGGAGACCCGGTCGTAGTGCCGCCGGATCGCCCGCATGGTGACGAAGATGACGATCATCATGGCCACCGCGATCCAGGCACCCTTGACGAACTTCGTGGTCAGCACGACCACCAGCACGGCCCCGGTCATGCACCCACCGAAGGAATTGATCACCCTGGACCGCCGCATGCGCCGCCGGGCGACCGGATCACGCTCGATCCGCAGGTGAGAGGTCCAGTGCCGCACCATGCCGATCTGGCTCATCGTGAAGGAGACGAACACCCCGACGATGTAGAGCTGGATCAGTCGGTTGACGTTGGCGTTGAAGACGAACACGAGCACCGAGGCGAACAAGGCGAGGAAGATGATGCCGTTGCTGTAGGCCAGTCGGTCGCCGCGGGTGTGCAGCTGCCGCGGCAGATAGCGGTCCTGGGCAAGGATGGATCCCAGCACAGGAAAGCCGTTGAAGGCGGTGTTCGCCGCCAGCACCAGAATCACGCTGGTCGAGATCGTCACGAAGTAGAAGCCGATCGGGACGTTGGAAAAGACCGTCCGGGACAGTTGTGCGATGGCGGTGTCCAGCTGCGCACCGGACGCGCCGGGAATCTGCCGCCCGGGATCGTCTGCGATCTTCAGCCCGGTCGACCGGCCGAGAAAGATCAACCCCATGAACATGGTGACCGAGATGACGCCCATCAGCAGCAGCGTCGTCGCGGCATTCTTGCTCTTGGGGGTCTTGAAAGCCGGCACGCCGTTGCTGATCGCCTCGACGCCGGTCAGCGCCGCGCAGCCGGAGGAGAAGGCCCGCAACAGCAGGAAGATCAGCGCGAAGCCGGCGTACGAACTCTCCCCCTGCAGGTGCAGGCTTGCGCTGGGGACCTGCAGGTGCGTACCGCTGGTGATCCGCAGGAAACCGTAGGAGACCATGCCGAAGATGCCGACCATGAAGCAGTACGTCGGGATGGCGAAGGCAGTGCCCGACTCCCGCACCCCACGCAGGTTGGCCGCCGCCAGCGCGGCGATCAGGCCGACGGCGAAGACCGCCTCGTGCCGACCGACGAAGCCGACGGCTGCGCCGAGGTTGGCCACCCCCGAGGACACCGAGACAGCGACGGTGAGTACGTAGTCAACCAGCAGCGCGCTGCCGACGGTGAGCCCGGCTCGACCACCGAGGTTGGTGGTGGCGACCTCGTAGTCGCCGCCGCCGCTGGTGTAGGCACGCACGTTCTGGCGGTAGGAGGCCACCACCGTCAGCATCACCAGGGCCACCACGAGCCCGATGGCCGGCGTGAAGGAGTAGGCCGAGAGCCCAGCGACGCTCAGCGTCCGGAAGATCTCCTCCGGTGCGTAAGCCACCGAGGACAGCGCGTCGCTGGCGAACACCGGCAGTGCGATCCGCTTGGGCAGCAGGGTCTCCCCCAGCCGCTCACTGCGCACCGGCCGGCCGAGCAGGAGGCGCTTGGACAACGACGCAAGACTCGGCACCCGGCGATCGTACGGGCGGTGGTCGTACGGTCGGCGGGTGCCGGCGATGGGCACGCAGGCCACGGCCGGCTGCGCGTGTAGCGTTCGACGACGTGCACTACGTCATCATGGGGTGCGGCCGGGTCGGCTCGATGCTGACTCGAGGGCTTGAGAAGCTGGGGCACACGGTGTCGGTCATCGACCGTGACCCGTTGGCCTTCCGGCGGCTCGGCCCGGAATTTCGGGGCACCGTCGTGACCGGCATCGGCTTCGACCGCGACACCCTGGTAGAGGCCGGCATCGAGCGGGCCGACGCCCTCGCCGCGGTCAGCAGCGGCGACAACTCCAACATCATCACCGCCCGCGTCGCGCGGGAGACCTTCGGCGTTCACCATGTCGTCGCCCGGATCTACGACCCTAAGCGGGCCGAGGTGTACGAGCGGCTGGGCATCCCGACCGTCGCGACCGTCCGGTGGACCGCCGAGCGCATGCTGCGCGCCCTGCTGGCAGAGGGCAGTGAGGAGCTGTGGCGCGATCCGACCAGCAATGTCGCCATCGTCGAGGTGGCTGTCAACGAGCGGTGGATCGGACGGCCGTTGCCCGACTTCGAGCGCGCGGTCGGCGCCCGGACAGCATGCGTGACCCGCTTCGGCGTCGGCACGCTCCCGGTCCCCTCGATGGTCGTCCAGGACGGCGACCGGATCTACCTGCTGGTGGACAAGGACAACGCGAAGTCCGCCAGCGCCGCGGCTGCGGCATCGCCGGAGGGCACCGGATGAACGTCGCGATTGCCGGTGCCGGAAACGTGGGCCGCTCCATCGCCCAGGAGCTCATCGACAACGGGCACGCCGTCATGCTCATCGAGCGGGAGCCTCGGGTGATCAAGCCGGCCAGCATTCCCAAAGCGACCTGGGTGCAGGCCGACGCCTGTGAGCTGTCCTCGCTGGAGGAGGCCGGGCTGCAGAGCTACGACGTGGTCATCGCGGCCACCGGCGACGACAAGGTCAATCTGGTGGTGTCGCTGCTGGCCAAGACGGAGTTCGGCGTCAACCGCGTCGTGGCCCGGATCAACCACCCGAAGAACGAGTGGATGTTCACCGACTCGTGGGGCGTGGACGTCGCCGTCTCGACCCCCCGGCTGCTCGCGGCGTTGGTGGAGGAGGCGGTGACGGTTGGCGACCTCGTCAAGCTGATGACGTTCCGGCAGGGACAGGCGAATCTGGTCGAGATCACCATGGCCGCCGACGCCGCGCATGTGGGCCGGCCCGTGCGTGAGCTGCAGTTGCCGCGGGACGCCGCGTTGGTGGCCATCCTGCGCGGGCCGAGGGTCCTCGTGCCCTCACCGGACGATCCACTCGAGGCCGGCGATGAGCTGATGTTCCTGGCCACCGACGAGGTCGAGCGGGAGATCCACGACGCGGTGTCCGGCCCGACCCAGTCCAGCCCTACCGGGTCCTAGCTCAACCGCCGGGCGCCGGCACCGGCAGCTGTACCGGGTCGGCGGCCGTTCCGCGCCGCACCAGCCACACGGTCGCCGCCGCCACCAGCGCGAAGAGCGGATAGCCCATCGCCAGCTTCGCGACCGCAAGCCACCCAGTCTTGTCGAGCAGCAGCAGCAGCCCCTGTACGGCCGTCTTGGCCGCGTACATCGCCGTCCACAGCAAGGTGGCCAGGGTGTAGGCCCGGCGCAGCGCAGGACGTTGCCGCCAGTCCGCGTGGCCCTCGCCGAGGTAGGTCCACAGCAGGCCGACCAGCGGGCGGCGCAGCAGCAGCGATCCGGCGAAGGCGAGGAAGTAGGCACCGTTGAGCACGATCCCCGGGATGAAGAAGCCGGACGCGGAGCGCAGTCGCCAGGCGAAGAAGGCGGCGATCCCCACGCCGAGCAGACCGCTGACCGCGAACTGCACCCGTTCACGCCGGCCCAGCCGCACGCCGAAGATGAGCACTCCGGCAACCAGGGCCGCCCCGATGGCCCAGCGCAGACCGGCCAGCGCATTGGCGGCGACGAAAACGACGACAGGCAGGCCCGAGTCGACCATGCCCTTCACGCCGCCGAGCTGCTCGACAAATCGGGACGGCGCGGCCGGCTGGGTCATGAATGCTGGGTCACTGGGCGACCGGGAGCAGCTCGTACCACGGGTTGTAGATGACATCTCGGGAGCCCTGCTCGCTCACCCGGCCACGCACCAGCAGCGAGCGACCCGGCTCGATGCCGGCGATGCGCCGGCGGCCGAGCCAGATCAGGCTCACCGTGCCGGTGCCGTCGTACAGCTCGGCTTCCAGGGTGGGCAGGTTGGTGTGCGGAGTGAAACGGACGCTGCGCAGCCGGCCGACGAGCTGAACGGCCTCGCGCCGGCCCTCGCCGGCATTGCAGCAGGGGGTGGCACCTGCCACGTCCACCTGTTCCTGCAGGTCCTCGGCGTCGAGCTGCTGCTCGGAGACGGTGAAGCGCCGCACGACACGGCGCAACAGGCTGTCCTTACGCTCGTCGACCGCCGGCGTCGGCATGCTCGCTCCCTCGTGTCGTCAACGTTCAGGATAAGCGAAGGCAGCTCAACGCGTCTCGGTGATCTCCGGCCCCCGCTCGGGCATGCCGGGTGCCCCCTCCCCGGCGACGGCCTCGTGATGCTGCTCGAGCACCTCCTGCGGCAGGACGAGGGGCAGCGGGTCGCGCACGGGAAGCGGATCGTCGCCGCGCACCACCACCACCTCGCGCAGTGCCGTCTCGAGGACGGCAGCCTGGACGGGGTCGGTTGCGGCCGGGCCGGTGAACACGCCACGGAGAAACCAGCGCGGGCCGTTGACTCCCACGAAGCGGGCCGACTGCCGACCTTCCGGCCCGGGTACGGCAGCGGCCAGCTCGGTCCCGAACGGCCCGTCGCGCTCATCGCCGGTGCCGCCGTCGGCCCGCAACGACTCGAGCAGTTCCGCCCGCACTTCGTCCCAGATCCCCTCCCGGCGCGGCGCGGCAAAGGCGCCCAGCTGCAGCGTGCTGGTACCGGTGACCAGGATGACCGCGGCTACCGCGCCGGCCGGATCGGTTTCCAACCGCACCTCGACCTCGGGCAGCGCCGGGATCTGCAGGCCGCCGAGGTCCACCCGCATGATGTCGTCGTCCGGCACTTCGCCGGCATCCCAGGGGCCGACTCCCGAAGGCGACTCGGGCATCGGGGCATCGAGGTCCTCCTCGATGCCCCCGGCAACCGGGTCGATTGCATCGTCCTGCTTCTTCGCTCGGCGTCGGAACACCATTACTCCACTCCCCGGTGGCCGGCCGCTGCGGCACCCTGGTGACCTCCGGTCGACCCGTGGCCCTGGGCGCCGCGCACCGAGTGGGGGAGGTCAGGAGTGACCACCCAGCACACCCGCTCCACGCGTTGGACGACCAGCTGCGCGATCCGGTCGCCCCGGCGGAAGCTGACCGGTTGGACCGGATCGAGGTTGACCACAATGACCTTGATTTCACCGCGGTAGCCGGCGTCTATCGTGCCTGGCGTGTTGACCAGGCCGACCCCGTACCGCGCGGCCAGCCCGGAGCGGGGATGGACGAAGGCCGCGTAACCCTCGGGCAGCGCGATGGCCACCCCGGTCGGCAACACCGCCCGCTGGCCCGGGCCCAGTCGGGCGTCGACAGTCGTCCGCAGGTCGGCGCCGGCATCGCCGGGATGGGCGTAGGAGGGCAGCGGCAGGCCCGGGTCGAGCTGCTGCACCAGGACCTGCAGATTCGCGGGAGGCATCGGAGTCAGGCTACCGGGCCGGTAGCCTCCCGATCGTGGACAGCCACCGCGAGCGGTTGCGGGTGCCACTGTGGTGGTGGCCGCCGGCGCTGGCGCTGGGTGGCTTGTTGGCCGCCGAGATCCACCTGGGCTCCGGCGGGTTGCGCTCGTGGCTTCCGTACGCCGTCGTGCTTCCCGCGGTCGCCGCCGGCTTGTGGTCGCTGAGCCGGGTACGGGTGCGGGTGGCCGGTGACGAGCTGTGGGTCGACGACGCGCACCTGCCACTGCACTACATCTGCGCGGCCAAGCCGATCACCGGCGAGGCAAAGCGGGCCGCCCTGGGCCCGGACCTGTCTCCGCTGGCCTTTGTCGTCCTCCGGCCGTGGGTGGGGGCCGCCGTCAAGGTGACCTTGGCCGATCCGGCCGACCCAACGCCGTACTGGGTGATCAGTTCACGCCGTCCGGCCGACCTGGTTGCCGCGATCGCCGCCGGCTCGCGGTGAGCCAGCTCCGCTCGGCTACCGTGCCCGAAACGAACATTGTCCCAACAGCCCCGAGGAGGTCGGCATGGCCAACGCCCTGGCCAAGGCCGGTTGGAAGGTCGCCGGACTGGCGTTCGCCATCCCGGCCGGCAAGGCCGCGCGCAAGGCGATGGACACCACGTGGAAGAGCCTGCGCGGGACCGACCCGCCGAACAACCCCGCGGCCCACGGCACCACCTGGGGGGAGGCCGTGCTGTGGTCGGCGGTCATCGGTGCAGCATCGGGAATGGCGCGGTTGGTGGCCGCCCGCGGTGCCGCGGCGGCATGGCAGACACTGACCGGATCGCTGCCGCCCGGCTTGGAGGACGCGACGCTCTAAATCAGCCCCCGACCCCATCGGCCGGGCCGGCCGCACAGCCTGGCCGCCTTCAGGCGGCGCAGTCCCGGCACACCGGTTGCCCGTCGCGGGTCTCGGCCAGCTGGCTGCGGTGATGCACGAGGAAGCAGGAGACGCAACGGAATTCGTCTTCCTGCATCGGCAAGACGCGCACGGTCAGCTCCTCGCCGGACAGGTCCGCACCGGGAAGCTCGAGGGCCTCGGCCAGATCGGCCTCGTCGACGTCGACGCTGCCGGACTGGGCCTCGGCCCGCCTCGCCTTGAGCTCTTCGAGGCTGTCCTCGCCGAGCTCGGATTCTTCGGTACGACGCGGGGCGTCGTAGTCGGTCGCCATCTGCTAACCACTCTCTATTGATGTTCCGGATCCAGGTGAACGCAGGAAGTCGGTCGCTTGTGCCCGGCATAGCCAAAGAATCACCAAAATGATTCGCCCCCGGCGGGGCGGTGAGCCTATCCTCATCACCGGGCCCTGAACCGCGGCCCCAGACCCGCGAGTCGATCGGAGGTGCACCCCGTGGCTGTCAGCTACTGCGATGTGCAGTCCGTCATGACCCTCGCGCCTGCTCCGTCCTGACCAGTTCCACTCGGTCCGCCGGCGGGCGCCGAACCTTCGGAGTCCGCTGTGTCTGCATCCTCCCTCGGCTGGGACCTGTCCTGGTCTGCCCTTGCTGAGCCATACCCACACCTGAGTCCGGCCCGCGTCGCACGCACCGATCGAGGCCGGTGCCTCGTGCACACCGATTCCGGGATCTGGGCGGCGCCGCTCTCACCTCAGCTGGATCAGCCACCCACCACCGGCGACTGGGTGCTCCTGAACGCCGACGGTCAGCTGAGCGTCATCCTGCCCCGCCGGACCGTGGTGGTCCGGGGAGCCGGGCGCCGCGACGCACGGGCCCAGATCCTGGCTGCCAACGTCGACACCTTGTTCGTCGTCGCGGCGCTGTCCGAGGCACCGAACCTCGGCCGGCTTGAGCGGCTGCTCGCCGTGGCCTGGGAGAGCGGGGCGACCCCGGTCGTGCTGCTCACCAAGGCAGACCTCTCAACGGATCCCGATGCCGATCGTCGCGAGGCCGCCGGCGCGGCTCCCGGAGCGCAGGTGATCGTGGTCAGCGCCCTCGACGGCCGCGGCCTCGACGACGTACGGGCGATCCTGCCTCGGGGCTGCACAGGGGCGCTGATCGGACCGTCGGGCAGCGGCAAGTCGAGCTTGGTCAACGCCCTGGCCGGCGACGACGTCCTGGCCACCAGCCAGATCCGGGCAGACGGCAGGGGCCGGCACACCAGCACGGCCCGCGAGCTCGTCCCGCTGCCCTGGGGCGCGCTCCTCCTCGACACGCCGGGCCTACGAGGCGTGCAGCTCTGGGACGCCGCCGAGGGCGTCGAGCAGACGTTCAGCGATGTAGAGGCCCTCGCGGCCCACTGCCGCTTCGGCGACTGCGCCCACCAGGGCGAGCCCGGGTGCGCCGTCGGCCGCGCCGTGACCGACGGCACCTTGCCGGCCCGCCGGTTGGCCAGCTACGAAAAGCTGCTGCGCGAGCAGGCCTGGCTGTCCGGCCGTTACGACGCGCGGCAGCGGGCCGAGCAGCGCCGGGTCTGGAAGATTCGCAGCAAGGAGGCCCGCCAGCGCGGAGCCCGCTAACGTCACGGCCGTGGCAGTTGCGTCGGATGCGTTGACCCCGGATGTGGCGCCGGGGTTGGTCGCCTGCGGCCAGGCGGCGCCGGCGAACGTCTCGTGAGCGAGCCGCTCGGTCCACCCTCGGATGGCCTCGGCGGCCGCCAGCTGTTCGGCGGCTCACAATCCGCCGGCTCCGGCCCCCGATCACGGGCGAGCCGCGAGCGGCGGCGCGACCTGGCCCGGGTGCGCGCATTTGCCATCCTGCTGTTGCTCATCGGTGGCGGGGCCTTGGCGGTCTGGCTCACTGTGCGCACCGACGATCGCAAGCACGCCGCGGCGCCTGTACCGCACGCGTGCGGCTCCAGCGCAGCGCCGGTGGCAGCCACCATCCACATCCGGGTCCTCAACGCCACCAACCACGCCGGGCTCGCTGCCTCCGTCGCGGCGCAGCTGCGGGTGCGCGGTTACACCGTGACCGGGGTCGGCAATGAAGCGCAGGCGGTGCCGGGGCCAGCCGAGCTGCGCTACGGGCCCCGCGGCGTCGCGACCGCCGGCAAGGTACTCGCGGTGGTGCCGGGCGCGGCTCGCCGGCCCGACCACCGCGCCGGCGCCGATGTCGACCTGGTGCTGGGCAACCGGTTCAGCCGGCTGGCTCCGGCTGCCGTCCGCCCGCCGAGCCCTTCGCCTTCGGGTTGTCCCTCGCCTGTGACGCCAACGCCATCGCCGCCACGGGCGTGAGCAGCGGGAGGCCCTCGTCACCACGGCCGGCCTTTTCGAATACCACTCGGGCCGACCGGCCGTCCAAGGTCAGCACCGCGATCTCGTCACCGAAGAACGGGCCTGACAACCGCCGCCAGGACAACGGCACCGCCGGCACCCGGGCGAAAACGTCGAGCAGCCAGCGGGTGCAGCGCTCGGCAATCCGGCTCCAGGCGAGCCGGAACGCCCAGTGCATCGGCGCCGGCACGTAGTTGTGCAACGGCGAGCAGGTGAGCTGGTAGACGGGACTCTCGACCGGGTCGCGGTAGTCGGCTCGAGCGACATAGGCGTGGTGGACATCGCCCGACAGGACGCAGATCGTCGCCGGGGCTGCCCCGCCGTGCTGGCCCCGGCCGACTCCGGCGAGCAGACCCGCCAACCGGTCGAAGGACTGCCGGAAGGATGCCCAGTGCTCGAGGTCACCGGCGCGGCGCAGCTTCTCTCCGACAGCGGCCAGCAGCCGACCCCTGGTCCCGGTACACAACGCCTCGTCCCATGACTCCAGGTCGTGCAGCGCCCGTGGCATCAGCCACGGCAATGACGTTCCGACCAGCAGGTGGTCGTAGTCGCCCCGCACCTGCTCCTCGATCCACCCGAACTCCGCCTCACTGACCATGGCTCGACTTCCGGCGGCGAGGATCCGACCGCACCTGGAATCGACGACGAGCAGCCGCGTACGGCCGAAATCGCGGCGGTAGGACCAACGCGCGCCCTTGCCGCCGTCGGCCTCCCCGTCGGCGGCAATGGCGAATTTCCGCAGCGCCGGCTCCCCGTCGGCGGCGGCTTGCACCTGTCGATAGAGCTCATCCTTGGCCAGATCGTCCGGCGACAGGTTGCCCAGATGCTGGTACACCCAGTACGACATCAGTGCGCCGACGATCCGTTCCTCCCACCAGGAGGTGGCCTGCATCTCCTGGCGCCAATCATGGGAGGTGTTCCAGTCATCACGTACGTCGTGGTCGTCGAAGATCATCGAGCTTGGGACCGACGCGAGGAGCCAACGCACCTCGGGATCGCGCCAGGATTCGTAGTACAGACGGGTGTACTCCTCGAAGTCGGCCACCTGCTCCTGTGGTGGCTGGCTGATGTCCCGACGGGTGGCGATGAACTTCCGCGTCTCCTCCGAGGTCTTGTCGGCATAGACCTGATCACCGAGCAGGAGCAGCGCGTCGGGCCAGGCCTGTTCGTTACTGCGGGCCATCCGGACGGCGTACGCGTCGAGGGCATCGGAATCGAAATGGTGGTTGCCGTGGACGGCGGCAGCGGTGGCGTAACGGCACGAGCCGAACAGCAGGCGGAACGGCACGCCGGGATCGACGGTGCGAATGCGGCTGGGTGGGCGCTCGGCATCGGGCTCCGGCCAGACCGTGTCGCCGTCCACCAGCACCTGATAGGGGTTGGTAGTGCCGGGACGAAGTCCATCGAGGCAGACCAGCGCGTAGTGGTGACCGGCCACACAGAACGTCGGCGACTGGGCGCGGGCATCCGGCGTCACCACCTCGACGGTGCAACGCGACGCCGTCTCCACCCAGATGGTGGCCGAGTCGGTGCCGACATGGCGCAGCAGAGGGCCCAAGAGCAGCGGCATCACCTCATCTTCCTACCCGCCGGTCGTCGACGGCCGCGAGGGGGGCGGTGGCCTCGACCTGCGGTGGCCGTCCGCGGGGTAGCGGCACTGCTTGCCGACTCGGCTAGATTCTCCCCATGGCACAGGCTCTGGGTATCGACATCGGCGGGACCGGGATCAAGGGTGCGGTGGTCGACCTCGACAGCGGTGAGCTGCTTACCGAGCGGCACCGGGTGCCCACTCCGGACCCGTCGACACCTGACAACGTCGCCAAGGTGATCAAGGAGATCACCGACGTACACGGCTGGAGCGGCTCGATCGGCGCCACCTTCCCGGCCGTGGTCAAGAACGGGGTCGCCTTCTCCGCCGCCAACGTCGACACGAGCTGGATCGGCACCGACGTCGATGCGCTGTTCACCAAGGCGACGGACTGCTCGGTGTCGGTAATGAACGACGCCGATGCGGCCGGCGTGGCCGAGGTGCACTTCGGTGCCGCAAAGGACGTCCCCGGTGTGGTGCTGCTGCTGACCCTGGGCACCGGGATCGGTAGTGCGCTGTTTCTGGACGGGAGGCTGGTTCCCAACACCGAGCTCGGCCATCTGGAGCTCGACGGACTGGACGCCGAGACCCAGGCGGCGGCATCGGCTCGTGAGCGCGGTGACCTGTCCTGGAAACGGTGGTCGGCACGCGTGCAGCACTATCTCGAGTTCGTCGAGCGGCTGTTCACCCCCGACCTGTTCGTCCTCGGCGGCGGGGTCAGCAAGAAACCGGACAAATGGCTCCCGTACCTGAAGGTCCGGACCCCCATCAAGGTGGCCCAGCTGGCCAACAACGCCGGCATCGTCGGCGCTGCGATGTTGGCCTACACCTCAGATACAGCGGCCAAAACCCCCGAGCGGCGCGCCCCGTCAGTCACCCGGCGCGGCAATCGGCGTTAGACTCGTGCACCGGTCCGCATTCGGCCTCCATAGACGGTTCGCCCGGTTGGGCCGGTTTCCGCGGAGGCGCCCGCTCGTGAGAGGTCGTTCGTGACATCCGCTGACTCCACGTCTGCACGTCCCGCACCGGTCCCGGTACGTGACGAGCGCGGGCAGCCCAAGGCCGCCCCGGCAAACGGCTCCCGTCCCCGCAAGCGCACAGCAGCCCCCCGCGTCCCGACCGGTGGATCGACCGGTCCGGCTGCCGCATCCGGCCCATCCCCGGTCCGCAAGGTGACCAGCGCACCCGATGCCGGTCCGACCGCCGGGCCGGCCAACCAGCCGGCCGCCGCGGGCACCGGCGACCCGGCACCGCCGGTCAAAGAGGGACTGACCCTTGACGAAGCCGTCGTCCTCACCGCATCTGATGAGGAGGAGGGCGAGGAGTTCAGCTGGGACGAGGAGGACGAGGAGTCCGAGGCGCTGCGGCAGGCCCGCAAGGACGCCGAGCTCACCGCCTCCGCGGACTCTGTCCGGGCCTACCTCAAGCAGATCGGCAAGGTCGCCCTCCTCAATGCCGAGCAGGAAGTCGACCTGGCCAAGCGCATCGAAGCGGGCCTCTACGCCTCCGAGCGCATCAAGCAGGCCGAAGGCGGCGGCCACAAGGCGTCCCCGACGCTGCGCCGTGACCTCAACTGGATCGTCCGCGATGGCGAGCGGGCCAAGAACCACCTGCTCGAGGCCAACCTGCGGCTCGTCGTATCGCTGGCCAAGCGCTACACCGGCCGCGGGATGGCCTTTTTGGATCTGATCCAGGAAGGCAACCTCGGCCTGATCCGGGCGGTCGAGAAGTTCGACTACACCAAGGGCTACAAGTTCTCCACCTACGCCACCTGGTGGATCCGGCAGGCGATCACCCGGGCCATGGCCGATCAGGCCCGCACCATCCGTATCCCGGTCCACATGGTCGAAGTCATCAACAAGCTCGGCCGGATCCAGCGCGAGCTCCTCCAGGACCTCGGTCGGGAGCCCACTCCCGAGGAGCTCGCCAAGGAGATGGACATCACCCCGGAGAAGGTGCTGGAGATCCAGCAGTACGCCCGGGAGCCCATCTCACTCGACCAGACCATCGGCGACGAGGGCGACAGCCAGCTCGGCGACTTCATCGAGGACAGCGAGGCAGTGGTCGCGGTCGACGCGGTGAGCTTCACCCTCCTGCAGGATCAGTTGACCTCGGTGCTCCAGACCCTGTCCGAGCGGGAGGCCGGCGTCGTCCGCCTGCGGTTCGGGCTCACCGACGGCCAGCCGCGCACTCTCGATGAGATCGGCCAGGTCTACGGCGTGACCCGTGAGCGGATCCGGCAGATCGAGTCCAAGACGATGTCGAAGCTGCGTCACCCGTCGCGCTCGCAGGTGCTGCGCGACTACCTCGACTGACGCTCACGCCGGATCGTCGGCGGCCCCACTCCAGAAAGCCACCGCAGTGGCCGATGTCAGGGTCATGGCAGCTGATCAATCGGGCGCGGTGAACGACTTCGAGATGCTCGCCGCCGAGGCATACGACGAGTTCGTGGTCACCGAGGTCATCCGCCCCGCGGCGGTGCTCCCGGAGAGCGCGGCCCGAACCGTGCTCGTGGAGATGGCGCTTCGCGACGTCAATGCCGGCGGCCGATGGCACGCACGACCCGGTGACTGGCGGCGATATGACCGGCAGTGGCCCCGCGTCGGCGACCAGGGCGGGGCGCAGCTGCTCGGCAGCATGCAGGTCGCGTACGGCACCCCTACCCGCTACGAGATCACCGTCTATCGGGCCACCATCACCTCGGTCGGCACCCAGCAGGGCTGGACGGTCGAGCGGCTCTGCGACGAGGCATTGGGCTTCGGCGGATTGACCCTGTCCGGTTGCCCGCGTGCCGCCCTCTCACCACCGCCCCGTCCATTTCGCTTTTAGCGGACACGCCGGTCAAACGCGACGTTGAGACCGACCGGCATGGCAGGCTCTGAACAGGGAACGACGGGCTCGCCGTATTGGTTGTCAGTGATGGGCCCTAACCGGGCTGGCCCACCGGTCCCGCAGAGAGGACGCCCGTTGTCCACTACCTTGACCCCCTCGGACGCCCCCCAGCTCACGGCGGCGGATCGTTGTGATCGCTGCAGCGCCCAGGCTTATGTCCGCGCCATCATGCCGGGCGGCGGAGACTTGATCTTCTGCAACCACCACGCCAAGCAATACGAGGAGCACCTGCGCAAGGTCGCGGTTCGGATCATCGACTCAGAAACCACGCTGACCTGAGCCTGGCGGGGGACCAGCTTGTTCCTCGACCTTCGAACTGCAGACCTGCTGATTGAATCGGCGCCCGTCCCGTTCTGGGGCGGGCGCCCTCGCGTGTGGCCTGCGCGCAGGAGGCCGACCGGCGGATGGCTTGGCCGACTCCGGCCGCCGGCCTCGACCGGCCGGTCCGTGGCCCAGGCATCCGGCGCCGTACGGTGGCAGGCGTGACGAAGCCGGCGGCGACGCCGGCGCCCCAGGTGGGCGGAAGGCGCGAGAGCCGACCCTGGCAGCTGGTGACCGGGACGATCGTCAAGGCCTGGAAGGACCGCATCCTCGGCCTGTCGGCCGAGGCGGCCTTCTGGCAGCTCCTGTCTCTGCCGCCGCTGGTCCTGGCCCTCCTGGGTGGCCTCGGCTACTTCGGTGACGCCCTGGGCGCAGGCACGGTCGCGACGGCCGAGAAAAGCATCCTGAACCTTGCCCGCGGCGTGGCGGCTCCCGACGTGGTCAACGTGCTCGGCAAGTCACTCGACCAGGTGTTGCACCGGGGCCGAGCCGATGTGGTGAGCATCGGCTTCATCCTCAGCCTCTGGGCCGGGTCGTCGGCGATGGCAACCTTCGTGAACACGATCACCATCGCCTACGGTATGCGCGACCTGCGCGGTGCGGTGCGCAGCCGGCTCCTCGCCCTCTGGCTGTATCTGGTGTCCATAGCGTTGCTGGTCATCCTGCTGCCGGCGCTGGTCATCGGGCCGGATGCCCTCAGCCGCATCACGCCGGCGTCGTGGCGGCACGTCACCAACGACGCGGTCGCCGTCGGCTACTGGCCGGTGGTGGTCGGGCTGCTGCTCCTCGGCCTCGCGGCGCTGTACCACTACGCCACGCCGGTGCGCCTTCGCTGGCGCCGCGCGTTGCCGGGTGCGGCCGTCGCGGTGGTGCTCTTCGTCTGCGGGTCGTACGGGCTGCGGCTCTACGTCGGCCATGTCGTCGGCCGGACCCTGAGCTACGGGGCACTGGCCACCCCCATCGCGGCCCTGCTGTTCTTCTACGTGCTCGCACTCGCCGTACACCTCGGTGCGGAGACGAACGCGACCCTGGAGCGGCTGTGGCCGCGCGGCACCAGGCCTCGGCGCATCGACCGGCTCCGGGCTCGGCTCACGCCCGCCGCTGGGCCCGGTGACGGATCACCGACCGGCTAATGGGGCAGCTGCTCGTAGATCTCCTTGCAGCGGGTGCACACCGGAGAGCCGGGCTTCGCCGAACGGGTGACCGGGAAGGTTTCCCCACACAGCGCGACCACGTGTGTCCCCATCACGGCACTCTCGGCGATCTTGTTCTTGCGTACGTAGTGAAAGCGGTCGCCGGTGCCGGTGTCGCTTTCCTTCGGCCGCACTTCGGTCTCAGTGGTCATGACCCGCATGATGTCAGGCCCGGCCGACATCGGTACGGTCCGAGCCGTGCTCGACGTCTCTCCCGAGGTGGCCGGCGCCCTCGCCGACTCGACCCCGGTGGTGGCGCTGGAGAGCACGTTGATCTGTCACGGCCTTCCGCCCGAGCGGCGGATCGACGTCGCCGGCCAGATCGAGGCCGCGGTCCGGGCGCGTGGGGCGGTGCCGGCCACGGTTGGCGTCATCGACGGCCGGCTGGTGGTGGGCCTGCGCAACGAGCAGATCCGGCGCCTGGCCACGGCTGACGGCGTGCTCAAGCTCAGCACGCGGGACCTGGCGCCGGCGCTGGCCCTGGGCCGGGACGGCGCCACGACGGTTGCCAGCACGGCCGTCGCGGCGGCCCGCGCCGGCATCGCCGTGTTCGCAACCGGCGGCTTGGGTGGGGTGCATCGGCAGGCCCGCGACAGCTGGGACGAGTCGGCCGATCTGGCCGTCCTGGCTCGTACCGCGGTGACCGTGGTCTGCGCCGGCGTAAAGTCCATCCTCGACGTCGCGGCGACGCTGGAGCGGCTCGAGTCGCTGTCGGTGACCGTGCTGGGCTACCGGAGCGACCACTTCGCCGGGTTCTACCAGTCCGACTCGGGTCATCGGGCTCCGTGGCGGGTCGACTCCCCCGAGGACGTCGCTGCCGTCATGCGCTACGGCAAGCTGCTGGCGCTCGGACCGTCCGCGCTGATCGTCGCCAACCCGCTGCCCGTCGGCGAGCAACTCGACCCACAACTGCACGACCGGGTGCTCGGGCAGGCCCTGACCGCCGCGCAGGAGGCCGGTGTGACCGGCAAGGAGGTCACGCCGTACCTGCTGGAGCACTTCCATGCAACGACCGGCGGGCGCAGCGTCGACGTCAACGTGACGGTCATCTTGCGAAATGCGGCGCTGGCCGCCGACATCGCGGTCGCCGCAGCCCGTCGATGACCCGGGTCGTCCGGGTCATCGTGGTCGGCGACCTCGTCACCGACGTGCTCGTCATGACGTCGGGGCCGGTCGCCTTCGGCAGCGACACCGACGCCAGGGTGTCCCAGCGCGGCGGTGGCGCGGCGGCGAACACCGCCTGTTGGCTCGCCGAATGCGGAGTAGCGACCGCCCTGGTCGCCCGGGTCGGCAACGACGAGGCCGGCCGGGCGCGCACCCTGGAGCTTCTCGGCGCCGGAGTGGATGCCGTGATCGCCACCGATGATGACGCGGCGACCGGCACAGTTGTCGTGGTCATCGGAGCCGACGGGGAGCGCACCATGCTCGCCGACCGCGGGGCCAACCGACGGTTGTGTGTCGAGGATCTATCAGGGCCGGCGTTCGCCGGGGCCACGCATCTGCATCTGTCGGGCTACATGTTCTTCGACGGTGGCTCCCGAGGAGCCGCCCGGTACGCGCTGGCGCGGGCTCGATCCGCCGGGTTGACCGTGTCGGTCGACGCTGCGTCGGCTGCACCGCTGGCCCGCATCGGCGCCGGCGCTTTCCTGGGCTGGTCGGGCGGGGCGGATCTGCTCCTGGCCAACGCCGAGGAGGCACAGGTGCTGACCGGCAGCGACCGGCCAGGCTCAGCGGCCCGGCAGCTCTCTCGGCATTTCGGCGCCGCCGTGGTCAAGGCCGGTGCCGAGGGGGCCGTCTGGGCAGCTCAGGAGGAGGTGGTCAGCTGCCGGGCCCTGCCGGCCTCCGTGGTGGACACCACCGGGGCCGGTGACGCCTTCGCGGCCGGACTGTTGGCTGCCTGGCTGGCCGGCTCAGCGCCGGCCGGCGCGCTGGCCGCCGGCGCCGCACTGGCCGCCCGCGCCGTCGCCATGGCTGGTGGCCGGCCTACTGATCGATGACCCGGACCGGGGCGGCGGCCTCGAGCGCCCGGTCCGGCGGCCCCGGCATCCGGCTGCGACGGAACCGGCTCGCCTTCAACGGCGGCCGGTCGTTTGCGATGAGGACGGCCATCCAGGGCAACGTGACCATCCCCACGATCAGCACCGGAACAGCCCACATCGCGTGGACGGAGTACGCCACGGCCGCTCCGATGAGGCAGACGACCCGCGACGCCATCATGGCGAGGTAGCGCCGTTGACGGGAGCGGAGCTGCTCGTCCTGGCTCGGCTCGGCCTCGGTGATGACCGTGACCGGCGCCTTGCGATCGCCAAGTTTCCTCACTTCTCCATCCTGCCACCGCAACACGAGACACAACGCCGCCCTGCCTCACACTCTTCTCACACCCCGCGAGGGAATCTTGCGGCGCCTGACTCGTTGTAAGTGAGGCATCTGTGCTCAACCCGGGAGGAGAATCCCCGTGACGCTCGCCCTGTCCGATGACGCGCTGCCTGACCTCGATGAGGCTCTGGACGACAGCCGCGGTATTTCGGCGGACCTCGTCCGCGCATACCTCAACGGCATCGGCCGTACCAAGCTGCTCAACGCCGAGCAGGAGGTGGAGCTGTCCAAGCGGATCGAGGCGGGCCTCTACGCCGAAGACCTCCTCCGCCGGGCAGCCACCGGCGAGGTGCGCCAGACCCCCGCCCGAAAGCGTGACCTCGCCGTGGTCGCAGCCGACGGTCAGGACGCAAAGAGGCACCTGCTCGAGGCCAACCTGCGGCTGGTCGTGTCGCTGGCCAAGCGCTACACCGGCCGCGGGATGGCCTTTTTGGATCTGATCCAGGAAGGCAACCTCGGCCTGATCCGGGCGGTCGAGAAGTTCGACTACGCCAAGGGCTTCAAGTTTTCCACCTACGCCACCTGGTGGATCCGGCAGGCGATCACCCGGGCCATGGCCGACCAGGCCCGCACCATCCGCCTCCCGGTGCACCTGGTCGAGCAGATCAACAAGATGGTCCGCCTCCGCCGTGACCTGGCCGTGACGCTGGGCCGGGAGCCGACCGCCAAGGAGATCGCAGTCGAGCTCGACATCACCGCCGAGCGGGTTGAGGAACTCCAGACCTACGACCGCGACCCGGTCAGCCTCGACCTGACCGTCGGCGAGGACGGCGATTCGCGGTTCGGCGACTTCATCGAGGACACCGACGCACCGGTCGCCGCCGAGGCGGTCAGTTTCGGCTTCCTGCAGGACGAGCTCAGCAAGGTGCTGCACACCTTGGAGGAGCGCGAGCGCCGCGTCGTCGAGATGCGCTACGGGCTGACCGACGGCAAGCCGCGGACCCTCGACGAGATCGGCCGGGAGTTCGGCCTCTCCCGCGAGCGCATCCGTCAGATCGAGAAGACGACGATGGTCAAGCTGCGCCACCCCTCGCGCTCGGACGCACTCCGCGAGTACGTCAGCGAGTAGGCGCGGTCTGCAGATCCAGGCCCAGGAGCGGGAAGGCCGCAGCCCGGGTGGCGGCGATGCTGCGGTCGACCGGATCCGAGAGCTCTCCCGGTGTGTAAGGCCGCCACCGCACACGTGCGCCGTCGGTCATCCGCACCGGCGGCGCGGAGCCCGGCCGACGCGCCGTCGCAAGCTCCCGCCAGGCCGGCGGAACGGCCGTGTCGGGCCCGAGCGGCTCCCCCGTCACCTCGGCCAGCAGGTGGGTCCACGCCCGGGGCACCACCTCGACGAGGCCATATCCACCACCGCCGACCACCACCCACCGGCCGGCGCAGAGTTCATGGGCCAGCAGGTGCATGGCGGCGTACGACTCGCGCTGACCGTCGACTGACAGCGCGAGCCCGGCCAGTGGGTCGGCGGCATGGGAGTCGCAGCCGCACTGGCTGAGGAGGACCTGCGGGGCAAAAGCCCGCACGGCCGCCGGCACGACGGCGTGGAACGCCCGCAACCATCCGGCGTCGCCCGTCCCAGGTGGCAGTGCGATGTTGACGGCACTCCCGGCCGCCTCCGGGCCGCCGGTTTCGCCGGGGAAGCCGGTGCCGGGAAACAGCGAGTGCGGCGATTGGTGCACCGACACGGTAAGCACCCGCGGGTCGTCCCAGAAGGCCGCCTGTACGCCGTCGCCGTGATGGACGTCGACGTCGACGTAGGCAATCCGATCGGCGCCGAGGTCGAGCAGCCGCGCGATCGCGATTGCCGGGTCGTTGTAGACGCAGAAGCCCGACGCGTGATCGCGCATCGCGTGGTGCAGCCCGCCGGCGATGTTGACGGCGTGCTGGACCTCGCCCCGCCACACCAGCTCAGCGGCCATGACGGTGCCGCCGGCGATGAGCGCAGAGGTGGCGTGCATGTCGTCGAACACAGGGTTGTCCGGCGTGTTGAGGCCGAACCCACGGAACGACGCGTGCCCGGGAGCTGCCTTGACCGCGGCCAGATAGGCGGGGTCATGGATCCGGTGCAGGGTCGCGTCGTCGGCCGGCTCCGGGATGCGGTGCAGCACGCAGGCGCGGTCGAGTACGCCGAGCTGCTGCGCGAGGGCCATGGTCAGCTCCAGTCGCACCGGGTCCAGCGGATGATCACCGAGTTCGTAGCCCAGGAAGCCGTCGTGCCAGACCACTGCTACCGCATCACTCATGACCCGCCTCCTCGCTGGTCACCGGTCGCCACCGGTCGCCGGTCGTCGGTGATCCAGTCGCTCCACGACCCGGGATAGAGGGCCGCCTCAATTCCGATCAGCGCCAGGGCCAGGACCTGCGCCGCGGCGGTCACGCCGGAGCCGCAGTACGCGCCGACCGGCCGGGAGCCGTCGACGCCGACCGCCGCGAAGTGCCGGCGGAGCTGATCGGCCGGCCGATACCGACCGTCGCCATCGATGGTCGCGCCGACGGGCGCGTTGACGGCACCGGGAATGTGTCCCCCTACGGCGTCGACCGGCTCGCTCTCACCGCGGTACCGCGGGCCGATCCGGGCGTCGAGCAGCACGCCGGTCCCGACGATGGCGGCTGCTCCGCCGGCGTCCAGCACCGGCACTGCCCCCGGACGCACGACGACATCACCCGAAGCGGGCCGGGGGACCCGATCGGTGAGCGGAAGCTGCGCGGCCTGCCAAGCCCGGTAACCACCGTCGAGCAGCCGCACATCGGCACATCCGGCCCAGCGCAGCACCCACCACGCCCGGGCGGCGCTGGAAGTGCCGTCGTCGTAGACCACGATGGGGCTGCCCTGGCGTACGCCCCATCCGCGCAGCGACCGCTGCAGATGCTCGGCGTCGGGCAGTGGATGGCGACCACCCACACCGGGCGGTCCGGCCAGGTCGGCGTCGAGATCGACGAAGACCGCGCCCGGGAGGTGCCCGGTCAGGTAGTCGGGATAGGCCGGCGGCCCGCCCAGGCGCCACCGGACGTCGAGGAGGACGAGCGCGTCGTCGGCCAGCTCGGCGGCGAGCTCGGCGGCGGTCACCAGCGGGTGCATGGGAGACAGTCTGGCCGACGCGGTGGGCGCTAGCATGGGCACCGGAGGTAACGGACGCGTGGTTGACCTGATCGACACAACCGAGATGTACCTCCGCACCATCTTCGAGCTCGAAGAAGAGGGCACCGTCCCCCTCCGCGCCCGGATCGCGGAGCGGCTGCATCAAAGCGGCCCCACGGTCAGCCAGACCGTGGCCCGGATGGAGCGCGATGGGTTGCTCACCGTGGAGGGAGACCGTCACCTCGAGCTGACGGCGGACGGCCGGCATCTGGCGGTGTCGGTGATGCGAAAGCATCGCTTGGCTGAGCTGCTGCTGGTGGACGTCATCGGGCTGGAGTGGGAGGACGTGCACGTCGAGGCTTGCCGGTGGGAACACGTGATGAGCGAGCAGGTCGAGCGCCGGCTGATCGAGCTCCTCGGGCACCCGACGACCTGTCCGCACGGCAACCCGATCCCCGGGCTGGGCGACCTGGGCGAGCCGACCGGCAGCGCCGTGCCCTGCGTGGAGCCGCTGATCACCTTGGATCACGCTGCGGACTCCGGACAGCTCGTGGTGGTCCGCCGGATCAGCGAGCAACTGCAGAGCGACACCGAGCTGATGCAGCGCCTGCGTACCGGCGGCGTGCGCCCGAATGCGGAGGTCGCCGTCGAGCGGGCCGGGCGGGGGGTGCGGGTGGTAGCCGAAGACGGCTCGACCGATCTCTCGTTCGCCGTCGCCGCCCTGGTCTTCGTCGCTGCCTGTTAGCCGGTCAGGGACGACCCGTCCGCTCGGTCCTCGCCCAGCGCGGCCAGGTCCCGTCGCAGCACCAGCGGATCGATGCCGCGGTGCAGCGCTTCCTGCAGAAGCACGGCGAGACGGTGATCGGGGTCACTGCGGAGGCAGCGCCCGACGGCCATCGCCGCCAATGTCGCATCACCGTCCAGATAGGCGAACCAGGCGAGCAGGCACAGCGGCGCGGAGTCGAAGGGCGCTGCCGCCCGCCGGGCAAGCTGGGTCCACAGGCGTCTGGCCGAGGCGCTCCGCGGCGTTTGCGACCACTGGCAGCAGGCGTCGCGGACGCCCACGTCGGCCAGTGAGACGATCAGCCTTGCCGCGGCTTCGTCGGACAACGCCGGCTCGTCGTCGATCGCCGCCATGATGGATGCGATCGATCCGGAGCGGATCGCCGCCCGCTCGGCCGGCTCGGCAGCTCGCGCGGCGGCGCGGACGGCGCTGATCAAGGCCGGACGCATCGCCTGGGCGGCATCGCCGATCGGCTCCAGGCTCTGCTCGAGCGCCTCGCGGCTCGGCAGGGCCACCAGGCCGGCATAGGTGGCTGCTGCGGCCACCCGCGAGGTGCCGTACGCGGCCGTGGGGGTGCCCTCCACCGGGCAGCAGACCGGGTTGCCGCAGGTATAGGACCACCACCGGCCCGCACCGGAATACACCGCCTCGGTGAGCTCGATCTGCCGCTCGGGCAAGGCTAGGGCCACCGCCTCGATCAGCGCGTCATGTGGCCGGCCGGTGTATCCGGCGGCGGTGTTGCCGACGACGACGAAGGCCGCCTGCTCGGCGCCGGCCCGCGCCAGGCAGTCGGCAATGTCGTCGGCCAGGTGCGCCATGTCTGCTCCCGGATCGGGCAGATCGATCCGCATCGTGAACGCCAACCGCCGGCGCCGGCCGCGCAGGGCGAGCGCCACCAAGCTGTCTTCCGGGTGGAAACCGAGCAGGTAGGGCACCGCCTCGACGAGATCGCCGGGCGAGGACAGACGTAGCTTGTGGATGACGGGCTGGCTCATGACGCAAGACTGGGCTGCTGCGGGTCGGTCGGGAGACCAATTTCGCCGACTGTGGATGCAGATCTCACTCCACGGCCGGCCTACCTCAGCGGTGCTGTGGAGCCACGCTGAGCCGGGCGGCGCTCCGCCCCAGCCGGGCGACCTCGGCGGCGAAGGTCGCTGCGTTGCCGACGGCCGCCCCGCCCGGGTCGTTGTTGAAGTAGACGAAGTTGTCAGCGGAGTCGGGCCAGGTGTCGGCAATCCGCCGGGCCCAGGTGCGCAACGCCTGCCGGCCGTACCAGGGCCACGGGCTGGCCCGGCCCTCGTGCAGTCTGAGATACCCCCAGTCCGCGGTCTTCCACAGCGGTGTGACCGGTCGGCCGCCACGGTCTGCCCAGCACAGTGCGGCGCCGTGAAGTTCGAGCAGGGAGCGCACCTCGTCGGCCTGCCAGGACACGTGCCGGGGCTCAACCGCCACCCTGACCCCGGCCGGGAAACAGCGCAGACACCGGTCGAGCAGTGCGGCGTCGGCCTGCAGCGTCGGCGGCAACTGCAGCAGGATCGGCCCCAGTTTGCCGCCCACTCCGGCCACCCGCTCCAGCAGGCGACTGACCGGCTCCTCCGGGTCGCGCAGTCGCTTGATGTGGGTGAGGAATCGGCTGGCCTTGACTGCCATGCAGAAGTCGTCCGGTGTTCGCGAGCGCCACCCCTCGAACACCGACTTCTCCGGGAGGCGGTAGAAAGCGTTGTTGACCTCGACCGTACTGAACGCTGCGCCGTAGTGTTCGAGCCACCGCCCCTGCGGCAGCCGGTTTGGGTAGAGCCGGCCGCGCCAGTCGCGGTACTGCCATCCCGACGTACCGATGTGCGCGGTCACTGCACAGTTCTATCGGCTCCGACGGGACGGCGCAGTGTCAGGTGTGCCAGGCGGCCGCGGTGGCCCGGTCGAGGCCGAAGGTCGTGGTCGGTCCGTCCCACCAATTGACGAACTTAGCGTTCTTGTCGATGGCGAGGCCGGCCACGCGGTGCGCCCACTCGGCCCGCTTGGTCGGCGAGATGACGATGGAGGAGCCGACTTCGGCAAGTCCCCACGGCAGACCGGTGTCCTTCGACACAGCCAGGATGGGAGCGAGGAACTGCGTCGGGTCGGCGTAGGCCGGATCGGTCTGCTTGACCCTGGTGTTGTACGCGTCGAAGCCGAGGAGGTCGATCGCGCCCTGCGGGTACCAGTCACGCCAGTGCCGCTTTGACGCCGGGGCCAGGGACCACTTCATCAGGATCAACGTCGGCACGCAGCCGGCGGCCCGGATCGCCGGTGCGTATTGCTGCCAGGAGGCGCGGTAGGCGGTTTTCCGGGCAGCCGTCGTGAAATTGTCCTCCGGTTCGTGGTAATAGGTTGCGTAACACTGGAGCGTCTTGGGCCGGCTGGCCAAGAAGGTCCGAATCTGGGTGGGCGTGCCGGACTGGAAGGACACCACCGCGGTGCCGTGGACGGGGATCGTGGCCAGGATCCACGAGCTGGCCCATTTCACCGGTGGGCGGTCGTAGTACACGCGGACCGAGGTCAGCGGACGGTTCATCATCTTCGACAGTCGGGCCACGTCGTCCTTGTTGTTGATCGAGGCTCCGACCCGCGATGTCTGCACGGGGCCGGACGTGGCCGACGCCGGCGCCGTCTGGGCGACGAGCCCGGTCAGCGTCACGATCGCGGTCGCTGCGCCCAAGCCGGCGCGAAGGAGTGTTCTCATGCCCTTACTTCGGCGGCCCTGGTGCGGCGGTGCACCGCCGATGGGGTGAAAGGCAAACTGCTAGGAAACGTCGGTTGCAGTGAGCAAGGCCGCGAGCTGGCGGGCGTTGGTCTGGGCGTAATCGCGATAGCAGTTGTTCATCAGGACATGCGTCTCGGTCGCCTGCCCGGCCAACGCCTTCAGCTTGGGGGCCCAGGACCGCAGCTCCAGATCGGAATAGAGGTAGCCGAACCGCTCGTAGATGTTGCGGCTGGTCCATTTGTCGCTGTTTCCGTGGAAGCGCACCACGGCGAGCTCGGCGGTGGCCTCCACGATCGGTGGCACCGAGGAGGCATGGCCTTGCGGCATATCAACGCAGACGTAGGGCAGCGCGTAGGAGGTGAGGAAGTCGAGGGTCTCGACCCGGTTGTCCTGCGACATCCAGGTCTTGTTGCGGAACTCGACGCAGATCCGGTAGGGCTCGCACCGGGCCTTGCACTCGAGGATGTACTGCTTATTGCGCTGGCCGATCGGAAACCACTGCGGGAACTGGAAGAGCACCGCGCCGAGCTTTCCCGCGTTGTACAACGGCTCCAGCGCCGACAGGAACCGCTCCCAGACCTGCTCAGCCGTGGACTGGTCGACGTCCTTCAGATAGAGGTTCTTCTTCGCGTCGCCCGCCGGCCGCAGGTCCTTGTACAGCGCCGCCGGCCGGGTCGGATGCTGGGTGAGCAGCGAAAACGCCTTGATGTTGAAGGTGAATGCCGGCGGTGTCCGAGCCACCCAGAGATCGCTGTTGCGCTCGTTGGGCGGCGTGTAGTAGGTGGAATCCACCTCGACGACCGGAAACTGCTCGGCGTAATAGGCCAGCCGGGCCGACGCAGACGTCACGTCGTCGGGATACCACCCGGAGGCGAGCAGCGTCTTGTCGGTCCAGGAGGCGGTGCCGACGGCGATCGTCCCCATCTGCGACGTCAGTGCAAGGTGCCGGCGCGCCAGCCTGCCGCGGCCCGCTGCAGTGCATACGCGGTGTCGAGGTTGCGCGCCGCCAGTTCCGTATCCTCGCCGAGCTGCTCCCGGCCGGTCGCCACGACGCGGAAGAAGGCCGCCGCCCGCTCCAGCGCGACATCAAACTCACCTTCGTAGGCACCGGTCAGGACCGAGTCGGCCAGCCGCTGGACGGCGACCGGGTCGGCGTCGTCGAGCACGCCGGCCACCACCTCGTCGACCGGAGCGAAGCCGCGGCCGGCGCGGAAGGCCCGGGCCACCGCCTCCCCCTGGCGCCAGCACCAGGTCTGCAACAAATACAGCGCCCACAACGCACCAGGCAGGCTGTCGGCCGCCGCATCACGCCACAGCTCCGACAGCGTGTCCAGCCCCACCTCGTCTACCAGCCGGATCAGGTGCTCCGTGGGCTGACCCCGCTGGCCGCGCCCGGCCTCGACGACCACGGCGGCGGTGGCATGGGCCAGCTCGAGCCGGGCGTAGGGATCGCCGTGCCCCGCGTCGTGAGCGAGCCGTTCCACGTCGGCGGCCAGCACCGGTCGGATGCGGCGCTCGGCGGGCTCGGACATGGTCGGCGGGCTCCTCGACGTCGTACTGCGGGCCACCCGATCGGGCGGCCCACATCAGTGTAGAAACCGTTGCCCCCGATCACACAACCTGAGCAGTGACGCGCGGGAATGGCGGCAGAGCAGGTACGGTTACCCCAGACGCCGGTCCGATCCATGCCCCCCGGACCCAACTCAGTCGCCACGAGCGACCACCCGCCGAGAGGCGAGCTGGCGGTGCCGGCGTCGGATGGCCGTCCTCCTTGGGGGGCGGCCATTCACCTGCCCGGCACCGGTCCTATGGGGCATGCTGGACGGCATGTGCCGAAGCATCAAGACCCTGCGCCCGCCCGCTGTGGATCGTCCCACCGAGGCGCAGATGCGGGAAGCGGCGCTGCAGTATGTCCGCAAGATCTCGGGTTACCGTGTGCCGTCCCAGGCCAACGCCGAGGTGTTCGACGAGGCGGTGGATGAGGTGCAGGCCGCCACCCGGCGACTGCTGGCCGGCCTGACCTCCCGGCCGCTACCGGGGTAAGCGAATGAGGAAGTCCTTGGCAATCGGGTTGGCCGGGGCTCCCCCGGTCTGCCCGCCGTAGACGAAGACCGCGAACGCCAGGTCCCCCTGATAGCCGGTGAACCACGAGTGTGCCGAGGGAGGCGACGTCGTGCCGAACTCCGCCGTACCCGTCTTGCCCGCGACCGGCCCGCCCGGCACCCCGGCCAGCGCCGTGGCCGTGCCGTCGGTGACCACGGCCCGGGTGAACTCCCGCAAGGTGGAAATCACGGCCGCCGGGATGGCGGGTGGCGTGGCCCGGGCGGCCTTGGCGGGCTGCCCGGCCACGAGCAGCGGCGAGGGCACCGATCCGTGCTGCACCGCCGCAGCCATCAGGGCCTCGGCGAGCGGGCTGACCAACACCTTGCCCTGCCCGATCGCGTCGAAGGCCCGCTCGACCTCGCTGGCCGGCGGCGGCACGGACCCGCTGAAGGAGGCAACCGGTAGTTGCCAGCCGGCGCCGATCCCGTAACCTGCCGCCGCCCGCTCGAAGGCGGCCGGGTCGGTCCGGTCGCCCAGTGAGGCGAACGTCGTGTTGCAGGAGTGGGCGAAGGCCGAACGCAGAGGGATCTGTCCCAGAACGAACTTGTTCTCGTTGGGGATCGTCCGGCCGCCGAGGTCGATCGTCGCCGGGCAGGCGACGGAGCTCGCCGCCTGGACCAGGCCAGTGGCCAGCGCAGCCGAGGCGGTGACGATCTTGAAGGTGGAGCCGGCGGGATACCGGCCGGCCAAGGCGATGTCGAACGCTGCGGCCGCGCTGTTGGCCACCGCCAGGATCTCCCCGGTCGAGGGACGCAGGGCGACGATGGCGGCCGGCAGCCGTACGCCGGCCAGCGCCGAGTCCGCGACCCGCTGGATCGCGCTGTCGAGGGTGAGCTGCACCGGTCGTCCCGGGGTCCCGGCGAGGGTGGCCAGCGCGGCGTCTGGCAGACCGGGCGCACCGACCGCCGAGATGATGCCGGTCGCCGTGCCGGCCAGCTGCTTGTTCAGCGCGCGCTGCAATCCGGAGACGCCGAGCTGGTCACCGGCCCGGTAGGCGGGCCCCGCCTGCGCCAGCACATCCGCCGTCGCGTCGGCGACCTTGCCGAGCAGTGGCTGCGCGAAGCGCGGCGACGGCGCAAGCACCTGCTGGCCGGCCCGGAACACCGTCCCGGGCAGCTCGTGGATCGTCGGCCGCACCTTGGCATAGTCGGCCGCGCGCAAGGTGATGACCGCGACGAAATCGGTGGGCTTGGCCTTGGCGACATCGGCGATGATCGGTGCGGCGTCGATGTGCAGCGCGGCCGCCAACGCCGCCGCCAATGACGGCAGGTTCTTCACCTGCGCCGGCTCGATGCCCACCGTGACGGTGTGCGTTCGGGTGAACAGCCGACGGCCGGCCCGGTCGAGGATCGCGGCCCGGCCGGGCAGCGTTCGGCGCAGCGACAGGTGCTGGCCGGCGGCGAGGCGTGGATGGATGTCCCGGCCGTCCCAGTGCACCAGCCAGCTGTTCTTGGGCTTCACCAGGGCGAGCTGCCCGTCATACGTCCATGGTTTGACCAGGCCCGCGAGCGTCCAGACGGCCCTGAAGCGGGCCTTAGCCTTGTTGCCCGTACTGGTGACGCGGCCCCCGCCGGCCCGGATCGCGGTGTCCCCGAGCGCTTTGCCCGCGGCCTCCAGCGCGGTCCTGGCGACGGAGGGACTGTCGGTGAGCTTCGCCGCCCCGGCGAGGTCACCACGAGACCAGGCGGTCAGGTAGGCCGACGCGACACCGTCGGGCTTCGGTCCCGACGTGCAGGCGGCGACTTCGCTGAGCGCCAGGGCGAGGCACACCGAAAGAGCAGCGGTACGTCGAGCGCTCACCGGCTGGGCCTCCTCTGCGGCCGCGACGGAGCGCCAGGCTGCGGTAAAACGGGACGGTGACCGGCGTCACCGACGGGCCCCACCAGTTTAGGTCGGGCCCCGGCGCGCCGGCGCTGTCGGACCGCCCGTGTACAACAGGGCGATGAGCGCCCCGGCCGAGCCGACAGCTGACCGCGCGTTGTTGCGCACGGCGGCGGAACGCACTCTGCGCCGGCTGGCCGGCGAGGGGGCGCAGCTGCGATCGGATCAATGGGCAGCGATCGAGGCCCTCGCCGCCGATCGGCGTCGGGTGCTGGTGGTGCAGCGGACGGGCTGGGGCAAATCGGCCGTCTACTTCGTGGCGACGGCTCTGCTGCGCGCGGCCGGCGCCGGACCGACCGTGATCGTCAGCCCGTTGCTTGCCCTGATGCGCAACCAGGTGGCCGCGGCCGCCCGGGCCGGCATCCGCGCGCACACGATCAACTCCGCCAACGTCGAGGACTGGCGGGCCACCTACGCCGCGGTCTCGGCCGGCGAGGTCGACGTCTTGCTGGTGAGCCCCGAGCGGCTGAACAATCCGGAATTCCGGGATCAGGTGCTGCCATCGCTGGGCGCTGCTGCGGGCCTGCTCGTCGTCGATGAGGCGCACTGCATCTCCGACTGGGGACATGACTTCCGGCCCGACTACCGCCGGATTCGCACGCTGCTGGCCGGCCTGCCCGCCGGCGTCCCGGTGCTGGCCACGACGGCCACGGCCAATGCCCGGGTGGTGCACGACGTCGCCGAACAGCTGTCCGAAGGCGACACTCTGGTCCTGCGCGGCACCCTCGACCGGGCGAGCCTGCACCTCGCCGTCGTCCGGCTGCCCTCCGACGCCCACCGCCTCGGCTGGCTCGCCGAGCACCTGCCGGCGCTGCGCGGCTCGGGGATCGTCTACACCCTCACGGTCGCCCAGGCCGACGAGGTTGCCGCCTTCCTGCGCGGCCGCGGCCTGGAGGTGACCGCCTACACCGGCCGCACCGAGAACGCCGACCGGCTCGCGGCCGAGGACGACCTGCTGCACAACCGGGTCAAGGCACTGGTCGCGACCTCCGCGCTGGGCATGGGCTTCGACAAGCCCGACCTCGGCTTCGTGGTCCACTTCGGTGCGCCGCAGTCCCCCATCGCCTACTACCAGCAGGTCGGCCGGGCCGGTCGCGGGGTCGACCGAGCCGACGTCCTACTGCTGCCCGGCCCCGATGACGAGGCGATCTGGCGCTACTTCGGCTCGATGGCCTTCCCCCGCGAGGATCAGGTCCGGGTGGCGCTTGCGGTGCTGGCGGATTCTGCGAAGCCGGTGAGTACGGCTGCGTTGGAGACCCGGGTGGATGTATCCCGGTCACGACTGGAACAGATGCTCAAGGTGCTCGACGTCGACGGTGCGGTGCGCCGGGAGAAGGGCGGCTGGACCGCCACCGGCGAGCCATGGTCCTACGACGCCGAGCGGCTCGCCCGGGTGGCAGCGGCGCGACGCAGCGAGCAGGACGAGATGCGCCGCTACCTGGCGACCGACGAGTGCCGGATGGACTTCCTGCGCTCGCAGCTCGACGACCCCAGCGCCGGCGAGCCGTGCGGTCGGTGCGACAACTGCACCGGTGCGGTCTGGGCGACCTCGGTCTCCGCTGCCGGGCTGGCCGCCAGCGAGCAGGAGCTCGCCCGCCCCGGGGTCGACCTCAAGCCCAAGATCCTGTGGCCGACCGGCCTGCCGGCCATCGCCATCGACCTGAGCGGCCGGATCGCAGCGACGGAAAGCGTGGCGGCCGGTCGGGCGGTGGCGAGGTTGTCCGACCTCGGCTGGGGACCACGCCTACGCGATCGGTTCCGGGACGAGTCGCCGGACGCAGCCATCGGCGAGGATCTGTTCGGGGCGGTGGTCGAGGTGCTGCGGATGTGGGGCTGGTCGCGGCGCCCGACGGTCGTGATGGCGATTCCGTCGCACCGGCGGCCGCTGCTGGTGACCTCCTTGGCTGAGCGACTGTCGGCGGTCGGCCACCTCCCGCTGCTCGGTTACCTCGACCGCCCCCGCTGGCCCGAGCACGCGTCGCGTACCAACGGCGCGCAGCGGGTGCGCGCACTGATCGACAGCTTCTCGGTCAGCCCCGAGCAGCGGAGTCGGCTGGACGGAGCCGCCGTTCTCCTCGTCGACGACTACGTCGACACCGGCTGGACGATGGCCTTGGCCGGCCGGGAGCTCCGCCTGGCCGGCGCTGAGGAGGTGCTGCCGATGGCGCTCGCCGTACAGGCGTGAATGGCCGCTATCGCGGCTGGTGCAGCCCCGACTGTTGCAGGCCGGCCGCCACCGCCAGCTGATCCACCAGGTCGTTCATCGGGTCACCGGAATGCCCCTTCACCCACCGGAAGGTGACGTCGCCCCGCCGCTGGACGACTTCGACGAGGGGCTCCCAGATGTCACGGTTGGCCACCGGTTTCTTCGCCGACGTCAGCCAGCCCCGGGCGAGCCAGCCGCGCCACCAGCCGTCGCGGAAGCAGTTGACGACGTAGGTGGAGTCACTCACCACGACGAGCGGCCCGGCGAGAGAGCGAACCGCTTCGAGGGCGGCCCGGATCTCCATTCGCTGGTTGGTCGTGGCCGGCTCGGCACCGGACGCCTGACGGCCGTCGGCAACGGCCCACGCCCACCCGCCCGGGCCCGGGTTGCCCGAGCAGGACCCGTCGGTGTAGACGGCCACGGCTCCTTCCGGCAGCGCGGCTGCGGCTGTGCGGACCGCCGGGCCCACCCTCTCCGGCATCACGCTGCTTCCGCCGGAGGGGCAGGCTATATGCACCCAGCGCGCACCGGAGGCACCTGAGCTCCGCATCGAGTCACCCGGCTCGATTCGGCGCGAGCAGGCGGCGCAGGCCGTCGAATACTTCGCGATCATGCCGCTCCTTCGGGCGGGTCGGTCACGCGCCGGTCACCGCGTCGCTTTGAGCGTCAGCGACCGCCGGGACTCCCGCCGTACGCCGCCGCCCGCGGCTCAGCCGCCGCTCGACGTAGACGGCCAACCGGCTCAATGCGTAGTTGATGACCACGAACAGCAGAGCTACCACGAAGAAGACCTGGATCGGGTTGCCCAGGTTCTGGATGATCAGCTGGCCCTGTCGCAGCAGCTCGGTGTAGCCGCCGAGTACGGCGACCAGCGAGGTGTCCTTGAGCACCACGACCAACTGGCTGATGAGCGCGGGCAACATGACCCGAACGGCCTGCGGAAGGAGAACCTCCCGCATGGTCTGCCAGCGGGTCAAGCCGATGGCGTAGGCCGCCTCCGTCTGACCCCGCGGAAGTGAGGCGACCCCGGCCCGCACGATCTCGGCGATGATGACCGCGTTGTAGCCGGTCAGGCCGATGACGAGGTACCACAGGCTGGCCAGGTCGAGGCCGAGCTCGGGCAGCACCCGGTAGGCGAAGAAGATCGTGATGACGACCGGGACGCCGCGCAGAAGCTCGATGAGGCCCACCACAGGCAGCCGGGCCATTTCGCCGGGGTCGACCAGCGGACTCCACTTCGTCGGGCGAACCCCATCTCGTGGGTCACGACCACCATCGTCATCCCCTCGGCGGCGAGGGTGACCATCACGTCGAGCACCTCATTGATCATCTCCGGGTCGAGAGCAGAAGTGGGCTCGTCGAAAAGCATCACCTTGGGCTCCATCGCCAGCGCCCGCGCGATCGCGACACGCTGCTGCTGGCCGCCGGAAAGTTGCGCCGGATACTTGTCCGCCTGGTTAGCCACCCCGACCCGCTCGAGCAGCGCATCGACGCGCCGAGCGGCGTCAGATTTGCTCTGCCGACGCACCTTCAACGGGCCGAGCATGACGTTGTCGCGGACGGTCTTGTGCGCGAAGAGGTTGAAGGATTGGAAGACCATGCCAACATCGGACCGCAGCTGAGCGAGATCCTTGCCTTCGGCGGGAAGCGGCACACCGTCGATGGTGATCGTGCCGGAGTCGATCGGCTCGAGGCGGTTGATGGTGCGGCACAGCGTGGACTTGCCGGATCCGGAGGGCCCGATGACCACTACGACCTCGCCCTGCGCGATCGTAAGGTTGATGTCCCGCAGCACATGCAGTGACCCGAAGTGCTTATTGACGCCAGAGAGCTGCACCAGCGACGGCGCGCTTCCACCATCATCGGCGGGTAGTCCCGCGGCGTCAGAATCCCTCATAGCGGGAAACTAGTCTGATCGGACCAGTAAGTCACGGCACCGCTCGGGCACGGTGATGAGCTAGCGCATCCTCAGCTACAGCCGCTGGTGCTGCCGCAGGATTCGCAGACGTAGCAGCTGCCGGCCGGCCGCATCTTCACCCCGCAGGTCAAGCAGAGGGGTGCGTCGACGGCGGTGTGCCCGGCCAGCGACTGACCGGCCTCCCCGCCGGTCGTCATCTCCGGTCGGGCCGGCACCGTCCCCGGCGGCACCGCCCCCCGCGGCACCGCCCCCAGCGGCGTAGACGCCCGCATCCCTTCAACGTCGGGATCACCGGGGGCGCCCGCCAGGTCGGTGGGCGCGCCGGCGGTCCCGTCCAACGCGGCGATGCGTTCCTCGGCGGTGTAGACGCCGAAGTTGGCGCGCTCCTCGTACGGCAGATAGTCCAGCGCCAGCCGGCGGAAGATGTAGTCCATAATCGAGTTGGCAATCCGGATGTCGGGATCGTCGGTCATCCCGGCCGGGTCGAAGCGCATGTTGGTGAACTTCGAGACATAGGTCTCCAGCGGAACGCCGTACTGCAGGGCGATCGAGATCGCGATCGAGAAGGCGTCCATCACCCCGGCCAGTGTCGAGCCCTGCTTGCCGAGCTTGAGGAACACCTCACCCAGGCCGTCGTCGGGATAGGACCCGGCCGTCATGTAGCCCTCGGCGCCGCCGACGGAGAAGGACACGGTCTGCGACGGCCGCTTCTTGGGCAGCCGCTTGCGGACCGGCCGGCTCGCCACGACGACGGCGGCCGCAGCCGCCTCCTTCTTGGCCGAGCTGTCGGACAGCGGCTGGCCGACCTTGGAATTGTCGCGATAGACCGCCAGCGCTTTCAGGCCCATCTTCCAGGCCTCGAAGTAGGCCTTCTCGATGTCCTCGACGGTCGCGCTCGCCGGCAGATTGACCGTCTTGCTCGCGGTCCCGGACAGGAACGGCTGCACCGCGGCAAGCATGCGCACATGACCCATCCAGCTGATCGACCGCTCCCCCATGGCACAGTCGAAGACCTCGTAGTGCTCCCTTCTCAGACCGGGCGCGTCGATGACGTGGCCGTGCTCGGTGATGTGCTCGAGGATCGCCTCAACCGTCTCCTCGTTGTAGCCGAGCCGCCGCAGGGCCATCGGGACCGTCCGGTTGACGATCTGCATCGACGCGCCGCCGACGAGCTTCTTGTACTTCACCAGCGCCAGGTCCGGCTCGACGCCGGTCGTGTCGGCGTCCATGAAGAACGAGATCGTCCCGGTCGGCGCGAGGACACTGGCCTGCGCATTACGCCACCCATGGGCGTCCCCGAGCTCCAGACAGGACTTCCACGCCCTGTTCGCCTCGGCGAGGACAGCACCGTCGTCGGCGCCCATCGCCCGGACGGCGTCGGTGGCGGCGGCGTGCTTGCGCATCACCCGGGAGTGGGCGTGCGCATTCTTGGCAAAGCCGGCATATGGGCCGACCACACCGGCCAGCTGTGCGGAGCGCCGGTAGGCGGCACCAGTCATCAGGGAGGTGATCGCCGCAGCCATCGCTCGGCCGTCTTCGCCGTCATAGGCGTGCCCTGTCGACATCAACAGTGCGCCGAGGTTGCAGTAGCCGATGCCCAGCTGGCGATAATCACGGGTCGTCTGACCGATCCGCTCGGTCGGGAAATCGGCGAAGCAGATGGAGATGTCCATCGCGGTGACCACCAGCTCGACCACCTTGGCGAACAGCGGACCGTCGAAGGTGCCGTCAGCCTTGCGGAAGCGCAAGAGGTTCAGTGACGCGAGGTTGCACGAGGAGTTGTCGAGGCTGAGGTACTCCGAGCAGGGATTACTGGCCGTGATCCGGCCGCTTTCCGGGTTGGTGTGCCAGTCGTTGATCGAGTCGTCGTACTGGATGCCCGGGTCGGCGCACTCCCAGGCCGCAGTCGCCATCTTGCGGAAGAGCCCGCGGGCATCGACGGTCTGCAACGACCGGCCGTCCGTCCTGGCCCGGAGCTCGAACTTCTTGTCCTCCTCCACGGCCCGCATGAACTCATCGCTCACCCGCACCGAGTTGTTGGCATTCTGGTACTGCACGCTCGTGATGTCCTTGCCGCCGAGGTCCATGTCGAAGCCGGCGTCGCGCAGAACCCGGATCTTCTCCTCCTCACGGGCCTTGAGGTCGATGAACTCCTCGATGTCGGGGTGGTCCACGTCCAGGACGACCATCTTGGCGGCCCGCCGGGTGGCTCCCCCGGACTTTATGGTGCCGGCCGAAGCGTCGGCGCCGCGCATGAACGACACCGGCCCGCTTGCGGTGCCGCCCGAGGACAACAGCTCCTTCGAAGAACGGATCTTGGACAGGTTGACGCCGGCGCCGGATCCGCCCTTGAAGATCAGCCCCTCCTCCTTGTACCAGTCGAGGATCGAGTCCATATCGTCCTCGACGGACAAGATGAAGCATGCGCTCACGAACTGGGGGGCGGTGGTGCCCACGTTGAACCACACCGGTGAGTTGAAGCTGAAGTACTGGTGCAACAGGGCGTACTTCAGCTCGTGGTTGAAGATCTCCGCGTCCCGCTCGGTACCGAAATAGCCGTTGGCGAGACCAGCTGCACTGTAGGTGTCGACCACCCGGTCGATGAGCTGACGCAGGCTCGCTTCACGCTGCTCGGTGCTGACGGCGCCACGGAAGTACTTGCTGGTGACGATATTGGCGGCGTTGACCGAATAGAAGTCGGGAAACTCCACGCCGCGCTGCTCGAAGTTGACCGAGCCGTCGCGCCAGTTGGTCAGCACCACGTCCCGGCGCTCCCAGGTGACGGTGTCGTACGGGTGCACGCCGTCGGTGGTGAATACGCGCTCGATCTGCAGGCGCTGCCCCGAGTTTCCCGGGGTGACCCCTCGCTCGGTGCCGGTGGTGGTCTGCGTCATGCGGTCGCCCTGCCTTCCTGGCGGTAGTGGTTCGCACCTTGTGGACGCCGGTTGTCCGGCGGTATCGCTGAAGAGCGCGATTCCGGCTAGCGAGCCGGCCCGGCAGCGCCGGCAGGCACCGGCGGCGGCAGGTCGAGCGGCGGGACCGCCCGCAGTGCAACGATCTCGGCCTCGAAGTCGGCAAGGGAGTCGAATCCGCGGTAGACGCTGGCGAACCGGAGGTAGGCCACCTCGTCGAGCAGCCGGAGCGGGCCCAGGATCGCCAGCCCGACGTCACCGGAGTCGACCTCCGCCGCGCCGGTGGCCCGAACGGCGTCCTCCACCTGCTGGGAGAGCAGGGCCAACGCATCGTCATCGACCGGTCGACCCTGACAGGCCCTGCGCACGCCCGAGACGACCTTGTCGCGCCGGAACGGCTCGGTCACCCCGCTGCGCTTGATGACCGCCAAGGTCGCTTCCTCGACGGTCGTGAAGCGCTTGCCGCATTCGGGACACGAACGCCGCCGGCGGATCGTTTGACCTTCCTCGACCTCACGGGAGTCGACCACCCGGGAATCGGGGAAACGGCAGTACGGACACCGCATCGCTACTCCTTCCCTGGGCGGCAGGGCTGCCCTGGGGGGCAGCGGAATCTGTGGACAACTTGCCACTGGCCTGTGGACGTCAGCCACCACTTCTGTGCACATCCTGTGGACAGAATCACACTTTTGTCATTCACAACATGTGGGGTCTAAAGGTAGCTCGCACCACTAGTTCTGGCAAGGATGAACCCAAACACCGTCCGCGCGTGTCGCGGGCCGACTGCGCGGACTTATCGACGGGGGGCCTCACAGTCGAGCGGTCTCGCAGTCAGCGGCGGGGGCAGCCGCCGGCGAGTAGTCAGTGGCGGGGCCAGTCAGCGGCGGGGCAGTCAGCGGCGGGGCAAGCGGGGCAGACGGAGCCTCTGCCCGGGACGCACCGTGGCCCCGGTAAGGCCGTTGAGGTCCGCAATGCGCGCGACGGTCGGCCGCGGGTCGGCCTGCGGGTCGGCCCGCACGGCAATCGCCCATAACGTGTCACCCGGCTGGACCACCACCGTGGCGACCGGCCCGGGTGAAACGGCTTCCAGCGGCGGGCCACCATGCACCGGGGCAGCCTGGGCCACGATGCCGACGGCTAACCCGCCGACGGTGACAGCCACGGTCAGTGTCAGCCGACCCCGGCGGGTGATGCGCACCTCCGCTGAACCGGGCACTGTGGGGCCCGGCCGACCCACCCTGCGCGACCGACGTGGCCGGACATAGCGCGGCAATACTGCCGGCGCGGGGGCCGGGACGGCCAGTCGCGGTCGCCGAGCCTCCGCTGGCGGCTCGAGCGACCGCAAGCGCAGCCGAGCTGTGGCCGTGCGCTCCGGAGCGCTCACCGTCATGGCATCCTCCTGGCAGTCGAACGAATGTTCGAATCGAACGTCAGTGCGATGTGTAGCACGGGCAACCGACATTCTCCAGCGGTGACGGCGTGTCATTCGAACAGGTGTTTGAATTGTGATGGTGTGCAGCGCTACGGTGCCGCTGACGCCTCGAGCGTCGCCATCAGCAACGAGGGGACATCAGTGGCACTCAGGACCGACAACCCGGTGAGCGAGATCCCGGACGGCCCGCCGGACGAGGGGGGCCTGACCGTCCGTCAGCGACGGATCCTCGAAATGATCCGCGACCACATGCACCGGCAGGGCTATCCGCCCAGCGTTCGTGAGATCGGCGAGGCCGTGGGTCTCACCAGCACGAGCAGTGTGGCGCACCAGCTCGGCACGCTGCAGCGCAAGGGCTTCTTGCGCCGCGACCCGAATCGGCCCCGCGCCGTCGACGTCCGGCTTCCGGAGCCGTCCCCGGCGGACCTCGACGACGAAGCGGACCGCCGGGCGGCTCAGCCGGCGCCGGCCTACGTGCCGGTGGTCGGCCGGATTGCGGCCGGCGGACCGATCCTCGCCGACCAGGTGGTCGAGGACGTCTTCCCCTTGCCGCGTGAGCTGGTCGGTGAGGGGACGCTGTTCCTGCTCCGGGTGGCCGGCGACTCCATGATCGATGCGGCGATCACCGATGGCGACTGGGTGGTCGTGCGCCAGCAGCCCACCGCGGACAACGGCGACATCGTCGCAGCCATGATCGATGGTGAGGCCACCGTGAAGACGTTCCGCCGGCACGCCGGCCAGGTATTGCTGCTGCCGCACAACCCGGCGTACGAGGCGATCAGCGGAAACGAGGCGACCATCCTCGGTCGGGTCGTCACGGTGCTGCGCAAGGTCTGAGTGGTCTCCCCGGCGCCGGCGCTCAACCGCGCCGGTCAGCCAGTCCCGAACGGCTGTAGCTCGGCAGCCAGTGCGGCCGAGACCCGGACGTGGAGCCGGGTGCCCTCTCCGGTGTAGGTCTCGGCAATGACTTCGCCGTCGGTGTGCATTCGCGAGACGAGATCCCCGCGATCAAAGGGGACCAGCACCGCCAATTCGACCTCGGGATGCGGCAGCAGGCCCTCCAGCACCGTTCGCAGAGCTTCGATGCCGTCCCCCGTCCGCGCGGAGACGTACGACGCGCCCGGCAGCACCCGGCGCAGGCGCTCCAGGACTTCGGGCATCGCCGCATCGATCTTGTTAACCACCAGCATCTCCGGCACGCTGACAGCGTCGATGTCCGCGAGCACCTCATGCACGGCGTCCACCTGCGACTCCGGATCGAGATGCGATCCATCGACGACGTGCAGGATGAGGTCGGCCTTGGCCACCTCTTCCAGCGTCGAACGGAACGCCTCGACCAGCTGGTGGGGCAGGTGCCGGACGAATCCGACCGTGTCGCTCAGCGTGTACTCCCGGCCGTCGGCGGTGTGCGCCCGCCGTACGGTCGGGTCCAGCGTCGCGAAAAGTGCGTCGTCGACGAGCACACCGGCGCTGGTGAAGCGGTTGAGCAGCGAGGATTTGCCGGCGTTGGTGTAGCCGGCGATGGCCACGGAGGCGACCCGGTTGCGGACCCGCTCCTGCCGCTTGACGTCACGGCCGGTCGACATGGCCTTTATGTCCTTGTTCAACCTCGACATCTTGGTCCGGAGCCGGCGCCGGTCGGTCTCGATCTTGGTCTCGCCGGGCCCCCGCGTCCCGATGCCGCCGCCGCCGGCCACCCGCCCACCGGCCTGTCGGGACATCGACTCGCCCCAGCCGCGCAGCCGGGGCAGCATGTACTGCAGCTGGGCGAGCTCGACCTGCGCCTTGCCCTCGCGGCTGCGCGCATGCTGGGCGAAGATGTCGAGGATCAACGCCGTCCGGTCGATCACCTTGACCTTCACGACCTCTTCCAGCTGGCGCAGCTGTCCGGGGGACAGCTCACCGTCGCAGACCACCGTATCGGCCCCTTCGGCCAGCACGATGTCGCGCAGTTCCTTGGCCTTGCCCGAGCCGATGTAGGTCGCCGGATCGGGTTTGTCGCGACGCTGGATCACCCCGTCGAGCACCTCCGACCCAGCGGTCTGGGCGAGCGCCTTGAGCTCGGCGAGGGAGTTCTCCGCATCGGCCAGCGTGCCCGTGGTCCAGACCCCGACCAGCACCACCCGCTCCAGGCGGAGCTGGCGGTATTCGACCTCGGTGACGTCGGTCAGCTCGGTCGACATCCCGCCGACCCGGCGCAGCGCCTGGCGGTCAGCGAGGTCGAACTGCTCGCCATCGTTGGCGGAGGCCAACAATCCGGTGTCGTTGGCGGAGGCGAACGATGCGGTGGCGCCGGGATGCGACGGCTCGGCGTGTGATCTGGTCATTGACTCCGATGGTGCCATGAGCGCTACGGTGTGGCACCCGGATTTCGGGGCAGGCGGCGGACAGGTCGCAAGAGCAGTCGCAAGAGGAGGCGGGACCTCGCGGTGTCGATCGACGTGACCGGGCCGAAAACGGCCGGCTATGACGAAATTCTGAGCGCCGAGGCGCTGAGCTTTCTGGAATCGCTCCAGCAGCGGCACGGCGCCCGGCGCCTGGAGTTGCTGCAGGTGCGCGAGAGCCGTCAGGAGCAGATCTCCGCCGGCGGATCACTGGACTTCCTGGCCGAGACCCGCGACGTTCGCGAGGGGGAGTGGCAGGTTGCCGACCCGGCCCCCGGCCTGGTCGATCGCCGGGTGGAGATCACCGGTCCCACCGACGTCAAGATGACGATCAACGCGCTGAATTCCGGCGCGAAGGGCTGGCTGGCCGACTTCGAGGACGCCAATACCCCGCTCTGGGAGAACATGGTGGGCGGCCAGCTCAACCTGCGCAACGCGCTGGACCGCACGATCGATTTCACCGGTCCCGAGGGCAAGTCCTACGCGCTGAAGGACGCCGGCGAGCTGGCCACGATCGTGGTCCGCCCACGAGGCTGGCACCTGCCCGAGAAGCACGTGCTGGTCGACGGGGAGCCGATGTCGGGCAGCCTCTTCGACTTCGGGCTCTATTTCTTCCATTGCGCGCAGCGGCAGCTCGACGCCGGCAAGGGGCCGTACTTCTACCTGCCGAAGATGGAGAGCCACCTCGAGGCGCGGCTGTGGAACGACGTCTTCGTCCAGGCCCAGGATCTGCTCGGCATTGCCCAGGGCACGATCCGGGCCACCGTGCTGATCGAGACGATCCCGGCAGCGTTCGAGATGGAGGAGATCCTCTACGAGCTGCGCGACCACTCGGCCGGGCTCAATGCGGGCCGGTGGGACTACCTGTTCTCGATGATCAAGGTGTTCCGGACCCGGGGGGCGGAGTTCCTCGTCCCCGACCGCAATGCCGTGACGATGACCGCTCCGATGATGCGGGCCTACACCGAGCTGCTGGTCCGTACCTGTCACAAGCGGGGCGCCCATGCCATCGGCGGCATGGCCGCCTTCATCCCGAGCCGCAAGGATCCCGAGATCAACGACAAGGCAATGGCCAAGGTCCGCGACGACAAGGAGCGGGAGGCCCGCGACGGCTTCGACGGGTCCTGGGTGGCCCACCCCGACCTGGTGCCGCTGTGCCTCGAGGTCTTCGACTCGGTGCTCGGCGAGCGCCCCAACCAGCGCGAACGCACCCGCGACGACGTCAACGTCACGGCCGAGCAGATCCTCGACGCCAAGGCGACGCCGGGCGAGGTGACCGAGGAGGGGCTGCGCAACGACGTCAGCGTCGCCCTGCAATACCTCGCCTCGTGGTTGAAGGGCTCCGGCGCGGTCGCCGTGTTCAACCTGATGGAGGACGCCGCCACCGCCGAGATCTCCCGGTCGCAGATCTGGCAGTGGGTGCACAACGATGTGACGCTGAGCAGTGGGAAGAAGGTCACCCGGGAGCTCGTCGAGCAGATCATCGACGAAGAGCTCGAAAAACTGGGTGACCCGCAGCGTTACGCCGAGGCCCGCAAGCTGTTCGGCGAGGTGGCGCTGGCCGACGACTTCGCCGACTTCCTGACCCTGCCGGCCTACGAGCGGATGCCGTAGATGCCGGCCGGCTCGGCGCTGGCGCTGGCCGACCGGCTTCGGCCGCTGCTCGGTGCTGGCGCCGTGCTGACCGACCGGCAGCAGCTGCGTACGTACGAATGCGACGGGCTGTCGCACTTGCGGGTCACCCCGGCGCTCGTGGTGTTCCCGCGGACGGCGGAGCAGGTGCAGGCGGTGGTCCGGGCCTGCCTCGAAGAGAACGTTCCGTACGTGGCCCGTGGCTCGGGCACCGGCCTGTCCGGCGGCGCGCTGCCGCACGCCGACGGCGTGCTGATCGTCACCTCGCAGATGCGCACCATCCACCAGATCGACGTGCCCAATCAGCGGGCGGTGGTGGATCCCGGGGTGATCAACCTGCAGGTGACCCGCGAGGCGCTGCCCCGCGGCTACTACTACGCGCCGGACCCCTCGAGCCAGCAGATCTGCTCCATCGGCGGCAACGTCGCCGAGAACTCCGGCGGTGCCCACTGCCTGAAGTACGGCTTCACGGTCAACCACGTCACCGGGTGCGACGTGGTAACCCCGGACGGCGAGCTCGTCGCGCTGGGGGGTGGCAAGGCGGTCGACGCGCCGGGGTACGACCTCTTAGGTGCCTTCGTCGGCTCCGAGGGCACCCTCGGCGTCGCGACCCAAGTCACCGTGCGGCTGCTCCGGGCGCCGGAGGCGGTGCAGACGCTGCTGGCGGCCTTCCATTCCACCGACGACGCCGGCGCGGCGGTCTCGGCGATCATCGGCGCCGGCGTGGTGCCCGCTGCCGTGGAGATGATGGACGACCTTGCCATCGAGGCGGCCGAGGCGGCGGTGCAGTGCGGTTATCCGGAAGGGGCCGGCGCCGTGCTCATCGTCGAGTTGGACGGGCCGGCGGCCGAGGTAGAGCACACCTTCGCGGCCGTGAAGGAGCACTGCGGCGACAACGGTGCCTTCGAGATCCGCGTCGCCGTCGACGACGCGCAGCGGGCGCTGTTCTGGAAGGGCCGCAAGTCGGCTTTTGCGGCGGTCGGCCGGATCAGCCCCGACTACATCGTGCAGGACGGCGTGATCCCCCGGACCGCCCTGCCCGAGGTGCTCCGCCGGATCGGCGCCATCTCGGCCGAGCGCGGCGTGCGGGTGGCCAACGTCTTTCACGCCGGCGACGGCAACCTGCACCCGCTGGTGCTCTTCGACGACGAGATCGAAGGCGAGGGAAAGCGGGCCGAGGAGGTCTCGGGCGCCATCCTCGACCTGTGCATCAGCCACGGCGGGTCGATCACCGGCGAGCACGGAGTGGGTGCCGACAAGGCCAAGTTCATGCCCCGGATGTTCACTGACGACGACCTCGACACCATGCAGATGGTGCGCTGCGCATTCGACCCGCGTGGGCTGTCCAATCCCGGCAAGATCTTCCCAACACCGCGACTGTGCGGGGAGGTGCCGGGGCGGCACAAGGGAGCGCATCCGTTGCAGCAGGCCGGGATCGCCGATGTCTTTTGAGCCGGCCGCCGGCTCCGACCTGGTCGACGGGGTGGCTGCGGTCTCCGTGGTGCGGCCGGCCGACACCGCCGCGGTGGCCGAGACGCTGCAGTCGGCCGCGGACGACCGGCTGACGGTCGTCCCGCGCGGCGCCGGCACGAAGCTCGACTGGGGCTGTCCCCCCTCGACCGTTGACCTCCTTGTCGACGTGTCGGGCCTGGACGCAGTGCTGGAGCACGCCGCCGGTGACCTGGTGGTGCGGGTCCAGCCGGGCGTACGGCTGGCCGAGCTGGCGAAGGCTCTCGCCCCGGCCGGCCAGCAGCTCGCGCTCGACGAGGTGGTCCCCGGCTCGACCGTCGGCGGCGTCATCTCGACCGGCCTCGCCGGCCCCCGCCGGCTCCTCTACGGCTCGATCCGCGACCTGCTGATCGGGGTCACGGTCGTCCGGGCCGACGGCAAGGTGACCCACAGCGGCGGCAAGGTGGTCAAGAACGTCGCCGGCTACGACCTCGGCAAGCTCTACACGGGCGCGTACGGCACTCTCGGCGTGGTCACCGAGGCCATCTTCCGGCTGCACCCGGTGCCCGAGCGGGCCGCCTGGGTCAGCGCGGAGCTGCCGGACGAAACCGCGCTGGCTGCCGCCGTCGCCGGCGTCCTGGACTCCCAGGTGGTCCCGTCCGCGGTCGAGGTGTGCCGCAAGACGCCGGACGCGGCGATCACCGTGGCCGTGCTGATCGAGGGAGTTGCGCCCGGCGTGCCGGCCCGGGCCGAGACCATCGTCGGCCTCCTCGGGGCCGGCGCCTCGGTCCGCGACGACCGGCCGTCCTGGTGGGGCCGCCTGCCCGGCCCGACGACGATCAAGCTGACCGCCGAGCCGGCGTCGGTGGCCCGTGTCCTGGCGGCCGTACGAGCGGCGGCCGAGGCCACCGGGCTGGCACCGGAGCTGAGCGGCTCGGCCGGCGCCGGCGTGCTCTATGCCGGCCTGGGCGACGACGCCGATCCCGACGCGGTCCGGCGGCTGGTCGAGGCGTTACGGAGAGCGTGCGCGGCAGCCGATGGCGCCGCAGTCGTGCTCCGGGCCCCCGCCGCAGTGCGGGCCGTGGTCGACCCGTGGGGACCGGTCGCGGGGCTGGCGCTGATGCGGCGGCTCAAGGCAGAGTTCGACCCGCAGCACCGGCTCTCCCCGGGCCGCTTCGTCGGAGGGATCTGATGACCGAGCAAGGACGTCCGGCCATGGGGCTGCCCATCCCCGACGAGCCCGGCGATGGGCGACATGGAGCGTTCGACGACGCGCATCCCCCGGACCGCGAGCTGGTCGATGACTGCGTGCACTGCGGCTTCTGCTTGCCCACGTGCCCGACGTACACCCTGTGGGGGGAGGAGATGGACTCCCCACGCGGGCGGATCTACCTGATGCAGCAGGGGCTCGAGGGTGAGCCGATGAGCGACTCGATGGTCACCCACATCGACCGCTGCCTGGGCTGCATGGCCTGCGTGACGGCCTGCCCGTCGGGGGTGCAGTACGACAAGCTGATCGAGGCAACCCGCTCCCAGGTCGAGCGCCGGCACCACCGGACACCCGCGCAACGCCTGCTCCGCAACGGCATCTTCGCGCTGTTCCCCTACCCCCGCCGCCTGCGGGCCGTGCGGGCCCCGCTGCGGGCCTACCAGCGCTCGGGGGCCCAGCGGCTGCTGCGCCGCAGCGGGCTGTTGCAACGGCTGCCGGTGAGCCTGCAGAAGATGGAGTCCATCGCACCGCCGCTGGCTGTCGTCGAGCGGCTTCCCGAGCGGATTCCCGCCCAAGGCCAGCGACGAGCCGTCGTCGGAATGCTCACCGGGTGCGTCCAGGGCGTATTCTTCCCGCACGTCAACGCCGCGACCGCCCGGGTGCTGTCGGCCGAGGGGTGCGATGTGATCATCCCCCGCCGCCAGGGCTGCTGCGGCGCCCTGTCGGTCCACAACGGAAGAGAAGACGAAGGGATCGCCTTCGCCCGCCGGCTGATCGACACCTTCGAGGCGGCCGGCGTCGAGGCCGTCGTCGTCAATGCGGCCGGTTGCGGGTCGACGATGAAGGAGTACGCCCACCTGCTCCGCGACGACCCGGCGTACGCCGAACGGGCCCGCGACTTCCAGGCGAAGGTGCGCGACGTCGCCGAATACCTCGTGGAGCTCGGACCCCGGGCACCCCGGCATCCGGTGCAAGCCACAGTCGCCTACCACGACGCCTGCCACCTCGCTCATGCGCAGGGCATCCGCGCCCAGCCGCGGGCACTGTTGCGGGAGATCCCCGGCCTGCAACTGCGCGAGATCCCCGAGGGTGAGCTCTGCTGCGGCTCGGCCGGCGTCTACAACCTGCTGCAGCCCGACGCCGCTGACGAGCTGGGCCGGCGCAAGGCCGACAACATCCTGACCACCGGCGCCCAGTGGCTGGTCACCGCCAACCCCGGCTGCCTCATGCAGGTTGCCGCCGCCCTGGCCGATGCACCGACGTCGATCGGGCTGCGCCACACGGCGGAGATCATCGACGCCTCCATCCGCGGCGTCGGCCTCGACGGCCGCCGGTCCCCGCACACCTCCGAAGGGTGAAGTCATGTACCGACAAGTGCTCGACCCGGTCAGCCACTCGCTGTTCCTCACCTCGCTGGTCGCTGCGCTCCCGCTGCTGACGCTGTTCGTCCTGCTCGGCGGGCTGAAACTGCGGGCCTGGATCGCCGCCCTGGTCGCGCTTGCGGTGGCCCTGGTCGTCTCCATCGCCGTCTACAGCATGCCGGTGGCCCAGGCGGTCCTCTCCGCCACCGAGGGAGCGGCATTCGGCTTCTTCCCGATCATGTGGATCGTCATCAACGCGATCTGGATCTACAATATGACGGTCAAGAGCGGGCACTTCGACGTCCTGCGCCGCTCCTTTGCCCGGGTCAGTGATGACCAGCGGATCCAGGCGATAATCATCGCGTTCTGCTTCGGGGCCCTGCTGGAGGCGCTGGCCGGCTTCGGCACTCCGGTGGCAATCAGCTCGGTCATGCTGATCGCGCTGGGTTTCAAGCCGATCAAGGCGGCCACCGTGGCGCTGGTCGCCAACACCGCGCCGGTGGCGTTCGGTGCGCTGGCCGTGCCGATCATCACCCTGGGCACGGTCACCGGCCTCCCCGTCGACCACTTGGGTGCGACCGTCGGCCGGCAGACCCCGATCCTGGCCATCTTCGTCCCGCTCGCCCTGGTCTTCATCGTCGACGGCAGCCGGGGCATCCGCCAGACCTGGCCGGCCGCCCTGGTCTGCGGCGTGGTGTTCGGCCTCGGCCAGTTCCTGACCTCGAACTACTTCTCCGTCGCGCTGGCCGACATCGTTGCATCGTTGCTGTCCGCGCTCGCCCTGGTGGCGTTCCTGCGGGTCTGGCAGCCCAGGGAGTCCTACCGGGAGCCCGCCGGCGACACCCCGACGCTTGCCGGCGGCACAGGCGGCCGGCCAGCGGTGGCCGGCGGCGCGGCCGACCGGCCGACCGCAGACTTCGCCCGGCGGGTGGAGCAGCAGGATCCCCGCGGCGAGGTGTTCCGCGCGTACGCCCCCTACCTGATCGTGATCGTCATCTTCGGGCTGGCCAACATCCCGGCGATCAAGGGGGCCGCACCCAAGACGCCGGACGGGACTGGCACCGGGCTCAACGCCGTCACGAAGCTCTTCGGTTGGCCGGGCCTGCACGTGGCCAACGCTGCGGGCAAGCCGCTGAGCCTGATCAACTTCAAGTTCGACTGGCTGATCGCATCCGGCACGCTGCTGCTGCTCGCCGGTGTGCTCAGCATGCTGGTGCTGCGCATCTCACCGGCCCGAGCCCTGCGGGCGTACGCCGACACCCTCGACCAGCTCAAGTTTGCGATCATCACCGTGATGGCGGTGCTGGGTCTGGCGTACGTGATGAACGCCTCCGGGCAGACGGCCACCCTGGGCAACTGGATGGCCGGCGCCGGCAAGGCGTTCGCCCTGATCTCACCGGTGCTGGGCTGGCTGGGGGTCGCCGTGACCGGGTCGGACACCTCGTCGAACTCGCTCTTCGGTGCCCTGCAGGTGACGGCGGCGGGCAAGGCGCAGCTCGACCCGCTGCTGATGGCCGCGGGCAACTCCTCCGGCGGAGTCCTGGGCAAGATGATCTCGCCGCAGAACCTTGCCATCGCCGCCGCGGCGGTCGGGCTGGCCGGCCGCGAGGGCGAGGGGGAGCTCTTCCGGAAGGTGATCGGATGGAGTCTGCTTTTCTTGGTACTGATGTGCGCCATCGTCTTCCTGCAGTCCACGTCGGTCCTGGGCTGGATGGTCTGATGGCCCCATGACGGAATCACCCGGCCTGACCCCGCTGCCCAGCGCCGGCTATTCGATCACCGTCCGGGTCGTCGCCCGACCCGACCCGAACGCCGTGGGCAGGCTGACCACCGCCGTCGGCGGGGCCGGGGCCATCGTGACCGCTCTGGACGTCGTGGAGTCCCACGCCGACCGGATCGTCATCGACATCACCGCGGACACCTCCGACGGCAACCACGCCGAGCGGGTGACCGCGGCGCTCAGGGCGCTCGACGGCGTGGAGGTGCGCAAAGTCAGCGACCGGACCTTCCTGCTGCACCTCGGCGGCAAGATCGAGGTCACCCCGAAGGTGTCCCTGCGCAACCGCGACGAGCTGTCCCGGGCCTACACCCCGGGGGTGGCTAGGGTGTGTCTGGCCATCGCCGCCAACCCCGACGATGCCCGCCGGCTAACAATCAAGCGCAACACCGTGGCGGTGGTCACCGACGGGTCGGCGGTGCTCGGGCTGGGCAACCTCGGCCCGGCGGCCGCCCTGCCGGTGATGGAGGGCAAGGCGGCGCTCTTCAAGCGGTTCGCCGGCGTCGACGCCTGGCCGGTGGTCATCGACAGCCAGGACACCGACACGATCGTCGAGGTGGTGCGCTGCATCGCGCCGGCGTACGGCGGCATCAACCTCGAAGACATCGCCGCCCCGCGCTGCTTCGAGGTGGAGCGCCGGCTGGTCGACGCACTCGACATCCCGGTCTTCCACGACGACCAGCACGGCACCGCGGTCGTCGTACTCGCCGCGCTGACGAACGCGTTGCGCGTGGTCGGCAAGCACCTGGCCGACGTACGCGTGGTCGTTTCCGGCGCCGGCGCGGCCGGCAGCGCGATCATGAAGCTGCTGCTGGCCCAGGGCGTCGGCGACCTGATCGCCTGCGACCGGATGGGCGCGCTGACCACGGCCCTGCCCGGGCTGGATCCCTCGATGCGCTGGCTGGCCGAGAACACCAACTTCGACGGCTACTCCGGCGACGTGCGGGGGGCGCTGGCCGGCGCCGACGTGTTCATCGGGGTGAGCGCGCCCGGCATCCTCGACGGCGCGGACATCGCCACGATGGCCCCCGGCGCGATCGTGTTCGCACTGGCCAACCCCGATCCCGAGGTTGATCCGAGACAGGCCCGGCCCTACGCCGCCGTGGTGGCGACCGGGCGAAGCGACGAGCCGAACCAGATCAACAATGTGCTGGCCTTTCCCGGCATCTTCCGTGGGCTCCTCGACGCCCATGCCCGGGTCTTCACCCGCGAGATGTCGCTGGCCGCGGCCCGGGCCATCGCCGACGTGGTCCACCCCGAGGAGCTCAACGCCAGCTTCATCGTGCCCAGCGTGTTCGACCCCGCCGTGGCGCCGGCCGTTGCCGCGGCGGTCCGGGCGGCCGCCGGCGCCACTTGACGGCGTCGGTCGAAGGCGCGGCCGCCTGACCGGCGCTGCCGCCGGCGTACATAGTCGCTCCCGGTCAGCCGCTGACCGCCGCCAGCCAGGCATCGTCGAGCACGCCGGCGCCGACGATGACGGCCGGGCCGGTCAGCCCCACGGTGCCGTCGCTCAACCCGATCGTGAGCCGACCGCCGGGGACATCGACAGTCCACTCCGCACCGGGCCCCGGGGAGGAGTGCGCCATCGCCACGGCTGCCGCGCAGGCGCCCGTGCCGCACGACCTGGTCTCGCCGACCCCGCGTTCATGGACCCGCATGGCCACGTGCCGATCCGCCATGACCCGGACCAGCTCGACATTGACCCCGTCGGGGAACACGGTCACATCGACGGTCGGGGGCCGGGAGAGGTCGAAGCCGCCGAGTGGCTCCTCGACGGGGCAGACCAGATGGGGGTTGCCGATATCGACGTGGATGCCCTCGTAGGGACGACCGCAGATGACCGCGGTGGAGGTCCCGGCGATCGCAGCTGGCCCCATGTCGACCGTCACGTCGCCGGCCGGCCCGACGTCCACGTCACGGACGCCACTTCGGGTCCCCAGCCGCAGGCGGCCGGGAGCGGCCAGTCCCGACGCGACGAGGTAGCGCGCGTACAGCCGGATCCCGTTGCCGCACATCTCGGCAGTCGATCCGTCGGCGTTGAGGTAGTCCATGAACCACTGCACCCCGGCCGCCGGCGAGTGCCCGGGCAGGTGCTCGGTGCGGACAACCCGCAGGACACCGTCTGCCCCCATCCCGGCCCGGCGGTCGCACAGCGCCCGGACCAGGGCGGGGGTGAGGGCGAGGGCGCCCTCGGGGTCTGGCAGCACGACGAAGTCGTTCTCGGTGCCATGACCCTTGACGAAGTACACGGCCGACGAGCCTAACGAGTCAGCGCGGGTGGACCACGGCGGCCGCGCCGCCGCCGCGCCGGGTCGGCTCCGCCGCCGCCAGTAGGCGTCCGTGTCCGAGGAACTCGATACCGGTGGCCGCGCCGATGGCCGGGTCCGGGGTCTGCAGGGCGAACGCCTGGCCGAGCGACTCCAGCGCGGGGCCGTACCGGGCGATGAACTCCGGCTCGGCCGTCGTCGTCGTGGAGTCACGCTGCGCGGCCCGCGGTGCGGCAATCGCCTGCGGGAGGGTCAGTCCCCGGTCGAGCCGTCCGAGCAGGATCTGCAGCACCGTGGTGATGATGGTCGACCCGCCGGGCGAGCCGACGGCGAGGTAGGGCGTGCCGCCGCGCAGCACGATCGTCGGTGCCATGGACGAGCGCGGGCGCTTGCCGGCGGCCGGCAGGTTCGGGTCCGGCACCCCGGGCACGAGCGGGACGAAGTCGAAGTCGGTGAGCTCGTTGTTGAGCAGGAAACCCCGGCCGGGCACCGTGATCGCGCTGCCGCCGGTCTGCTCGATCGTCAGGGTGTATTCAACGACGTTGCCCCACCGGTCGGCCACCGTCATGTTGGTGGTGTTGATGCCCTCGTGGCCCGACGCGGCGCCCACCCCGTGGGCAGGCCGGCAGGCGCGATAGGAGCCGTCGGGGTTGCCCGGCGGGGCCGGGCTGGTCCCGGCCTGGTGGGGGTCGATCAGGCAGGCTCGCTCGCGAGCGAAGCCCTGACTGAGCAGCGCCTGGCGCGGGACGTCGACGTAGCTGGGATCGCCGACGTAGCGGTTGCGGTCGGCGAAGGCCAGTCGGGTCGCCTCGAGGTAGTGCTGGAAGTACTGCGTATTGCTCATGGCGCGCAGGTCAAAGTTTTCCAGGATGTTCAGCGACTCCCCGATCGTCGTCCCGCCCGAGGACGGCGGGGCGACGCCGTACACGTCGAGCCCGTGGTAGCTCACCTGGGTCGGGGAATGGTTCGGGGCGGTGTAGGAGCGCAGGTCCGCCAGCGTCATCAGGCCCGGCCGGACCGTCAGCGGTGAGGCCGGGTCGACCGGTGGGTGCTGGGTCGTCTTCACGATGTCGGCGCCGATCGGGCCGCCGTAGATGGTGCCCACGCCGTGCCGGGCGATCTCGGCGTACGTGCGGGCCAGGTCTGGGTTGGTCAGCCGCGAGCCGACGACCGGCAGGTGACCACCGGGCAGGAACAGCCTGCGGGTGGCCGGAAAGGCGTTGAAGCGCTCGACGTTCTGCGCCGTCTGATCCTGGAACGTCTGGTCGACGACGAAGCCTCGCTGGGCCAGCTGCGCGCCGGGCGCCAACGCCTCCCCCAGCGACCAGGTGCCCCACTGACGCAGCGCCTTGGCCCAGGTCGCCGGCGTGCCCGGCACTCCGTTGGACAGCCCGCTGGTGACGGCGTCGAGGAACGGGATCGGCACACCGCCCTCGGTCAGCGTGTCCCTGCGGTAGGCCGCCGGCGCGGTCTCCCGGCCGTCGATCGTGGACACCTGCTTGGTCTTGGCGTCGTAGTAGGCGAAGAAGCCACCGCCACCCAGGCCGGAGGAGTACGGCTCAGTCACCCCGAGAACGCCCGCCGCGGCGACGGCCGCGTCGACGGCGTTGCCGCCCTGGCGAAGCACCCGCACGCCGGCCGCAGTGGCATCGGCGTCGACGGTGGCCACCGCACCTCCGGTGCCTATGGATACCGCACCTCCGGTGCCTATGGATACCGCACCTCCGGTGCCAATGGATACCGCACCTCCGGTGCCGACCGCTGTCGGAGTCTTCGCCACGGACGGTGGGGTGGCGCTGGCCGCGGTCGGCACCAGGAGGACGGCGGCGGTCATGGCGGCGCCGCTGAGGAGAAGTGAACGGAATCTACGCATACGGGTCATCGTGCCGCAGATCGTCGGATCTGACTAGGAAGCGGGTAGCAGGGCCAACGCACCGGCGAGATCAGCCGTGGCCAGCCAGCGCACCCGGTCGTCGGCGGCGAACCACGATCGCTGGCGCCGCGCGAGCCGACGGGTGGCCCGCGCGGTCTCCGTGCGGGCCTGCGCCTCGGTCAGCTTCCCGTCGAGCATGGCCAGGACGTGGGAGTACCCCAGCGCCCGGCTGGCGGTCGGCCCGTCGCGCAGGCCCTGCTGCTCCAGGCGGCGCACCTCCTCGACCAGGCCGCCGTCGAACATCCGCCCCACCCGGACCTCGATCCGCTCATCGAGGTCGGCCCGCGGCGGCTCGAGGCCGATCTGCACGACGTCGTAGTAGGGCTCTCGGGGCGGCATCGACACCGCGTACGGCGCTCCGGTGAGCTCGCCGACCTCCAGCGCCCGCACGATGCGCCGGCCGTTGGTCGCCGGGATGCGGGCGGCGGCGGCCGGGTCGGTGACCTTCAGCCGGTCGTAGAGGGGGCGCGGCCCGGCCGCGGTCAGCTCGGCCTCCAGTCGGATCCGCAGTTGCGGGTCGGTGCCGGGGAAGTCCAACCGGTCGATGACGGCACGGACGTACAGGCCCGAGCCACCGACCAGCAGCGGCGTGGCCCCCCGGCCGATAACGTCGTCGATCGCGGCGCGGGCCACTCGCTGGTAGTCGGCGACGCTGGCCGCCCGGGTCACGTCCCACACGTCCAGCAGGTGGTGTGGCACACCGCGGCGTTCGGCCTCGGGCAGCTTTGCTGTGCCGACGTCCATCCCGCGGTAGAGCTGCATGGAGTCGGCATTGACCACCTCGCCACCGATGCGCCGGGCCAGCCCCACGGCGAGCTCGGACTTTCCTGCCGCCGTCGGTCCGACGACCGCGACGACCGCGACGGAAACCAGCACGAAGGCGAGCGTACGCAAAGTGGGCTTCTCCTTCGGTTGGTCGGCGGCACCGCCGTTTGTGAGAATGAGCCGGTGAGCTCTGACGACGAATCCGCCGCGTGCTGCCCGTGGGGCCGAGTGACGCCGGACGGCACCGTGTACGTCCGCACCGGCGAGGGCGAGCGGGTGGTGGGCAGCTGGCAGGCCGGCCCCCCCGCCGAAGGACTGGCGCACTATCGCCGCCGCTTCGACGACCTCGCCATCGAGGTCGACCTGCTGGGCCGGCGCATCGACTCCGGCGCCGGGGACCCGAAGGCGACCATCGCCGCTGCCGGCCGGTTGCGCGATTCGTTGCCAACAGCGGCCGTCGTCGGCGATCTCACCGCGCTGGCCGAGCGACTCGACGAGGTCGGCGCCCGCGCGCAGCTGCGACTCGACGAGGTTCGGGCGGAGCGAGCCGCGCAGGCCCGGGAAGCGCTGGCCCGCAGGGGTGAGCTCGTCATCGAGGCGGAGTCGCTGGCGGAGTCGAGCACCCAGTGGAAGGTCGCCGGCGACCGGATCCGCGACATCGCCGCCGGCTGGAACGCGGTCCGGGGGACGGACCGTAAGGACGAGGCAGAGTTATGGAAACGGCTGAACGCGGCCCGTGCGGCCTTCAACCGCCGGCGCGGGGTGCACTTTGCCCAGCTCGACCAGCAGCGCAAGGAGGCCCAGAGCCGCAAGGAGGAGTTGGTCAGCGAAGCCGAGACCCTGGCCGAGTCGATCGACTGGGGTCCGACGGCACGCCGGTTCAGGGACCTTATGGCGCAGTGGAAAGTGGCCCCGCGGGCGGGGCGCGAGGCAGAGGACGAGCTGTGGCAGCGTTTTCGGGCAGCCCAGGACGGGTTCTTCCAGCGCCGGTCGGCGGCCTTCGCCGAACGCGACGCCGTCAGCCGCGGCAACCAGGGGGTCAAGGAGGAGGTCGTCGCCGAGGTCGAACAGCTTGACGTCGGCAACCCGAAGGCCGCCCAGGAGCGGCTCCGGGGGCTGCAGGATCGCTACGACCAGGCCGGCCCGGTGCCCCGTGAAGCGGCCGCGGCACTGGCGGCGCGCATGCGCGTTGCCGAAGCGCGGGTGCAGGCCTCCTCCGATGCCGCCCGGCAGCGTACGTCGGTGGCCGCCAACCCACTGCTCGACCAGATGCGCGAGCAGGTCGGCAAGGCCGAGACCCAGGTGGCGCGGGCCCGGGCCGCCGGAAATGAAAGCGCGCTCCGGGAGGCCGAGGCCTCGCTGGCCCGGCGCCGGGAGTTCCTCGGCCACGCTGAACGCGCAGTCCGCTGACCAGCCGCTCACCCGGCGCGGACGCTCAGCCCGGAGGCGCGCCGATGGCCGGCATCCCCAGGAGTACGCCGGGGCGTGGCGCCTGGCCGGCCGCCCAGGCGTCCCCGGCGCGGGTAGGCCGGTAGGACACCAGCGGGCCGTCGGCGACCAAGTGGTGCGGCGCGGCGTAGGTCACCGTCGCCTCGACCACATCACCGGGGCGCACCTGCGGGCTGGCTGCGACGTGCACCAGCCGGCCGTCGCGAGCCCGGCCCGATAGCCGCCGGGTGGCCGCGTCCTTGCGCCCTTCGCCCTCGGCGATCAGCACCTGCAGCGTGGACCCGACCAGCCGCTGGTTCTCGGCCCAGGACACCTCCTCCTGCAGCGCGACCAGCCGTCCGTAGCGCTCCTGGACGACTTCCTTGGGCACCTGGTCTGCCATGGCGGCCGCCGGCGTGCCCGCCCGCGAGGAGTACTGGAAGGTGAAGGCGCCGGCGAACCGGGCCTGGCGGACCACGTCCAGCGTGGCGGCGAAGTCGCGCTCTGTCTCACCCGGGAAGCCGACGATGATGTCGGTGGTGACCGCCGCGTCGGGCATCGCAGCGCGGACCCGGTCGAGAATGCCCAGATACCGCTCCTGGCGGTAGGACCGCCGCATCGCCTGAAGCACCGCGTCGGAGCCGGACTGCAAAGGCATGTGAAGGGAGTGGCACACGTTCGGCGTCTGCGCCATCGCGTCGATCACGTCGTCGGTGAAGTCGCGCGGATGCGGACTGGTGAAGCGCACCCGCTCCAGCCCGTCGACCGAGCCACCGGCCCGCAGCAGCTTGCCGAAGGCAGACCGGTCGCCGAACGAGCGCCCGTAGGAGTTGACGTTCTGCCCGAGCAGGGTCACCTCCAGCACCCCGTCGTCCACCAGGGCGCGCACCTCGGCCAGCACGTCGCCGGGCCGCCGGTCGCGCTCGCCGCCGCGCAGGGAGGGCACGATGCAGAACGTGCAGGTGTTGTCGCACCCGACACTGATCGAGACCCAGCCGGAGTAGGTCGAGTCACGCCGGGCCGGCAGGGTCGACGGGAAGACCTCCAGCGATTCCAGGATCTCCAGCTGCGCCTCGGCGTTGTGCCGGGCCCGCTCGAGCAGCACCGGCAGGGACCCGATGTTGTGCGTGCCGAAGACGACGTCGACCCAGGGCGCTCGGCGGATGATCTCGCCGCGGTCCTTCTGTGCCAGGCATCCGCCGACCGCGATCTGCATAGCCGGGTGCGCCCGTTTCGCCGGCGCGAGCTGGCCGAGATTGCCGTACAACCGGTTGTCGGCGTTCTCCCGGACCGCGCAGGTGTTGAAGACGACGACGTCAGGCGTTGCCCCGGTGACCGCGCGCCCGTAGCCCGCCGCCTCGAGCAGCCCGGAGATCCGCTCGGAGTCATGGGCGTTCATCTGGCACCCGTGGGTGCGGATCTCATACGTTCGCATGTCGATGCCGAGCGTACGCGGCGCGGCTCACGGTTAAGGTCAGCTGCGTGCTCACCGGCCGGAAGGTGCTTCTGCGGGCGTTCCGGGAGAGCGACCTCGGGGTGCTGTACCGCATCTTCGCCGAGCTCGACACCTGGGCGGCGCGAAGCCGGCGGGCCCCACAACCCCTGACCTTGGAGGCGTTCCGCGACTGGTACGTGCCGATGGCGGCGGGGCCTGACGGCGCGGAGTTCGTCATCGAGGCCGGTGCCGAGCCGGTCGGCCGGTGCGGCCTGTTCGGCGAGGATCGGCTGGTGCACGTCGCCGAGGTAGGTATCGCTCTGCTGCCCGAGGCTCGCGGTCGCGGCTACGGCACGGACGCAATGCGCTTGCTGGTCGACTTCGGCTTCCGCGCGCGCAACCTGCAGCGCGTCCAGCTCGAAACCCTGGCCGGCAATTCGGCAGCGCTGGCGTCCTACCGGAAGGTGGGCTTCGTCGAGGAAGGAGTGCTGCGCCGGCATGCCTGGGTCGACGGCGCCTACGTCGACACCGTCGTCATGGGGCTCCTTCGCGACGAGTGGGCGGGCTGACCGGCCGGCCCAGGGTCAGTGCGCGATCTCGGTCGCCCGGGATTCGCGCACTACCGTCACCCGGATCTGTCCCGGGTACGTCAGCTCTTCCTCGATCTGCTTGGCGACATCGCGGGCCAGCACCTGCGCGGCGAGGTCGTCGATGGCGTCCGGCAGCACCATCACCCGGACCTCGCGGCCGGCCTGCATCGCAAATACCCGGTCGACCCCGGGCTTGCTGCTGGCGATCTCCTCGATGCGCTCGAGCCGCTTGACGTAGGTCTCCAGGCTCTCCCGGCGGGCTCCGGGGCGCCCCCCGGAGCAGGCGTCCGACGCCTGGGTCAGGACGGCCTCCACCGTCTGCGGCGCCACCTCGTTGTGGTGAGCCTCGATGGCATGGACCACCTCTTCGGACTCACCGCACCGGCGGGCCAGCTCAGCACCGACCAGGGCGTGGCTGCCTTCGGCCTCATGGGTCAGCGCCTTGCCGATGTCGTGGAGGAAGGCCGCCCGCTTCACCACGTCGGGCTTCATCCGCAGCTCGGCGGCCATCAGCCCGGCGATGTGGGCGGTCTCGATGAGGTGCTTGAGGACGTTCTGACCGTACGAGGTGCGGTAGCGCAGATGCCCGAGGTGGAGCATCAGCTCCTCGTGCAGGTCGGTGATCCGCACCTCGACGAGGGCGTCCTCGGCGGCCCGGCGGCACAGCGCCTCCACCTCGACCTTGCTGCGCTCGTGCACCTCCTCGATCCGGTGCGGGTGAATTCGCCCGTCGAGAACCAGCTTCTCCAGGGTGATCCGGCCGACCTCGCGGCGGACCGGGTCGAAGCAGGACAACAGGACGGCCTCAGGCGTGTCGTCGATGATCAGGTTGACCCCGGTCACCTGCTCGAAGGCCCGGATGTTACGACCTTCGCGACCGATGATCCGGCCTTTCATCTCGTCGCTCGGCAGGTGCAGCACGCTGACCACACTTTCCGCCGTCTGATCGCTGGCGACCCGCTGGATCGCATCGACGACGATATTGCGGGCCCGCTGCTCCCCGGTCTCCCGGGCGTCGGCCTCGATCTCGCGCACCAGCAGGGCCGCCTCACGCTTGGCGGCCACCTCGATCGCATGCACCAACTCGGCCCGCGCGGCCTCGGCTGACAGCCCCGCGACCCGCTCGAGTGCAAGCCGGCGCTCCTCCTCGATGCCGGCCAACTCCTCTCGCCGCCGGCTGAGCGTCTCCTCCGCCCGGCCGAGCTCGATATCCCGGGCTTGCACCCGGGCCAGCTCGGCATCGAGGCGCTCCTCGCGCTCGGTCAGCCGGTGCTCCCGCCGATCGAGGTCGACCCGCGAATCGGCCGTCTCGCGCTCCTGGGTACGCCGGGCGTCGATCAGTGCGTTGGATACGGCGAGGCCGGCATCACGGCGGGCATGATCGGTCACTTGTGCTGCGGCGTCTCTCGCAGCTGCGGTCACCCGGTCAGCCTCACGTCGAGCGTCGGCGGCCAGCCGCTGGGCTTCGTGCTGGGCGTCCGACGTCAACTCCGCAGCCTGGCGAGCAGCCTCGTCCAGCAGCCGGGCCGGATCGGCTCCGCTGGATGTGGGCGAGGTGCCGGGAGCACGCCGGTCAGCCCGTCGGACCACGAATACGGCCGCGAGCACCGCCGCAACGGGGACGGCGACCAGCGCGATGAGGACGGGTAAGACCTGGATCAACGCGACCCTACCGATCATGGCTCCTCCTCTGATGGGTCGCCACGCACCACGGGACAGTGGACGTGCGGCACCGCTGCAGGAGGAGAACCCGACGGCTCACGGCGACCGTGTCGCGCCTGATGCACCACCAGCGCGACCCGGCGAGCGATACAGGCCGGCGCTCCGACCTGGTAGTGGATGTCTTGCGATTAAGTGAGGATCAGCATTGCGTTGTGGCGCGCTCTGGTCGTCTCGATATAGTCCCGCGCTGCCGCGGGCGTACTCCTCTGTGCCAGAAAGGCTATGACCGCAGGTAACCGGGGTCAAGGCGCGCCGGGGGCAGCCGCACTTCCAGCGGCCCCGGACAGGCACCGCCGCAGCAGCGCGCCTACAGCGGCATCAAGGCGATGCCGTAGTGGTACTCGCGGTGGATCAGCGACGTGTCGCTGCCGACCCAGAGCCCCTGCGGGGTCAGCAGCGTCTCCTTGCCACCCACGCCGCGGCCCTTGACCGGGTTCCACTCGAGGGCCCGACCGGTGACCGGATCGATGGCACCGATGCCGTGGCGGACGACGCACGTGGTGAGGCAGGAGCCGTGACCGGTGGGGTTGTCGAGCCAGCGGTTATGGCCCTGCACGTAGACCGCCTTGGACGACACCGCAACCGAATGCAGCGTGTCACCTCCGGTGTAGTTGATCCACGTCGGCTTGCTCTGGTGCGCGATGTTGGTCTCCAGTCGGGCAGCCGCGTCACAGACGTCCGTCCCGATACGACCCTTCGTCGGGACATTGCCCGAGGCGACGAGCACGAAGTAGGAACCGGTCGGGGAGAAGTCGACGTCGCGCAGGTAGGCCGGCACGTTCTTGTGGTTGCAGTAACGACTCAGCGGCGCGTAGTACCAGCTGGCCAACACACCCTTGCTCGCACCGAGGTTGAGCATGAACGCGCGCGCCCGGGCCTGACCGGAGACCGTGGTGAAGTTGCCGACGGCGACCAGCCGCGACGCACCGGGATTCACCGCGAAGCGGTAGACGTGGGTCGGCTCCTTGGTGAGTGTCGCCACGGACCCGCTGATGCCGAGGTTGAGGTATCCGGTGTCCGCGCCCGACGTCGGGCTCAGCGCGGCAAGCCCCTTGGGAAAGCTGCCACCGACGATGAGCCGACCCTTGACCGACTTCAGGTCGTAGGCCACGCCCTTGGAGAAGGTTGACGAGGCGTTGAAGGCCGGGTCGACAGAGCCGGACGCGTTGAGCTTCACCAGGCCGCGACGGGCGACGCCGTTGACGTGGGTGAACTCCCCCGCCGCGTAGACGCTGGAGCCGACCGACACGATCGCCCAGACGCTGCCGTCGAGGACCGGATGAAACGACGTCGACACCGCGCCGGTCGTCCGGTTGAACGCGGCGATGTACGGACGTACGTAAGAGCTGGTGCGCTGGGCGTTCTGCAGCGAGTGGAACTGGCCGCCGACGTACATCTGGGGCAGCGTTGCCGACGGCTCGAAAGCGTAGACGGCCGGGTGGGCCACCGTGGCATCGCCGACGAGGTTCGGCGTGTAGTTCACCGGGTCCTGACTCACCACGCGTGGCTGCGCGATCCCGGCGGCCGCCGTTGACGCCGTCGGCAACACCGATGCAGCGCACACCGCGACGAAGAATGAAGCCAGGCCGAACTTGCCATACCTAGGCATAAGAACCCTTCGAGAAACCAGCCAGTGGTGGTCGTTGCTCAGTTTCTACCACGCGATCGCCGACGGCGGGTACGGATGCACTTTCATACCCTTGCGCTGAGCAGGCTAGGCGGCCCCATCCTCGGCCAGAACGCTGTGCACGATCTGGCCCGCCAACCCCGGTGAGTAGCCCTTACGCGCCAGCAGACCCACCAGCCGGCGCGCGCGGACCTCGGGGCCGACCCGCTGGAGGCCGGCGAGCCGCCGGCGGACCAGCCGACGAGCTGTCTCTTCCTCCGTGCTGCTGTCGAGCCCGCCGACCGCCGCGGCGACGATCTCGGGCGCAACGCCGCGGGCCCGCAGCTCGGCGGTGAGCGCCCGGCCGGCCAGACCCCGGCCGGCGTGACGCGAGCTGACCCAGGCCGCCGCAAACGCCGAGTCATTGATCAGGCCGACCTCCATCAGCCGGTCGAGGACGGCCTCGGCGGCGGCCGGCGGCACGAGCCGACGGTCCAATGCCGCTGCAAGCTCGGATCGGGAATGCGCCCGGCCGGTGAGCAGCCGAAGGCAGATCGCCCGGGCCACCGACTCGGGGTCGGCCGGTGAATCGGCCGCTGGGTCATTCGGCGAGTCGTCCGGCGGGTGGTTCGGCGCGTCGCTGCGGCGCTCGAGCGCCGGCTCCATCCCGCCGGATCCGCGGGGTGGTCGCATCCGCGGTGCAGCCCGCACCCTTAGAAGTCCACCGGCGGCGGGGCCGGCGCTTCGGCGTCGAGGGAGGGCACGATGCCGAGCTTCTCCTTGATGAGCTTCTCGATCTCGTTGGCCAGGTCGGGATTGTCGCGAAGGAAGGAACGGGCGTTTTCCTTGCCCTGCCCGAGCTGGTCACCCTCATAGGTGAACCAGGCACCGGACTTGCGGACGATGCCCTGCTCGACGCCGACGTCGATCAGCGAGCCCTCTCGGCTGATCCCCTGGCCGTAGACGATGTCGAACTCGGCCTGCTTGAACGGGGCGGACACCTTGTTCTTCACAACCTTGACCCGGGTGCGGTTGCCGACCGCCTCGCCGCCGTCCTTGAGGGTCTCTATACGCCGGACGTCGAGCCGAATGGAGGCGTAGAACTTCAGCGCCTTGCCCCCGGTGGTGGTCTCGGGGGAGCCGAAGAAGACCCCGATCTTCTCGCGCAGCTGGTTGATGAAGATGCAGGTGGTGTTGGTGTTGCTCAGCGCACCGGTGATCTTGCGGAGTGCCTGGCTCATCAGCCGGGCCTGGAGGCCCACATGGCTGTCGCCCATCTCGCCCTCGATCTCCGCGCGCGGCACCAGCGCGGCGACCGAGTCGATGACGACGATGTCGAGTGCACCGGAGCGGATCAGCATGTCGGTGATC